>Ga0307515_10002798_pt1 | contig 37144 bp, 27 predicted proteins | sample 17_EM_MG_FD_194513 | JGI IMG/M metagenome (GOLD analysis project Ga0307515, IMG submission 194513) | Populus trichocarpa ectomycorrhiza microbial communities from riparian zone in the Pacific Northwest, United States - 17_EM | ecosystem: Host-associated > Plants > Roots > Unclassified | place... | reverse complement strand
TTGGGCCGAGTTACGGAAATAGTTGGCAATGGTAGGCTCCAATACCTGCGATACCAGGTTTTTCATTTTACCAAAACGGGCTATCACTTTTGGCGCTTCGTTACGCGGAACGTGTATAATTTGTGACACATCCAGGTTGAATGTAAAACCATCTGATGACCTTACCGTAATAGTACACAGGTTTTTATCCAGTTCATGCGCTTCGGTACGGCTATCGGCCCAGTTAAGCACAATGTTGGTAGTAGGCACAATTTCAACCGCGTGGGTGTAGATGTTCACCGGGTGCTTACCTGGGTCAAGCGGTTCGTCCCAAACACCTTTTTCGTTACGTTTTACAATGTTGCCATGTTTAAAGGCATCGCCGCTGGTATCCTTGCCTTCGGGGCCAACAAAGGAGTTAACAACGCCAACATAACCAATGGGTATGTATATCATGTCTACCTGCTCAACAATTACAAACCAGGGGTTAAGGTAGTAAGTACCCGCCAGGATAACATCCTCCTGCAAACCCTTGCGGCCGCCGGCGTTGATGAACGCTATAGGGTCCTGGTAGTTTTTATGCCCATCTACCGAGTAGCCGGCAATTTCGCCTTTGGCCAGCGGCTCACCATCAAGCGTGGTAATAATACCTACTTTATTTTCCTGTATCTGTGTAATAGGTACGGTTACAATCTCGAACAAGAAGGTGTTGATACGGTAGCTACCCGGCGTAAGGAAAGCGGCCTGCGGGCCCTTCTGACCGTTATTGTCCAGGAAAGCAATAGCATCCTGAAACTTATCGCAGTTTACCGGTTTACCAAGCACACGGCCTGTATCAAAGGATGCACCGTCCTTTGCTTTTACCAGCCCCAGTTTGTTTTGCTCAATAATGGTAAAGGGTTCCATGGTAATACCATACTGCCAGGGCCACATGCCCCAGTACAAGCCCGGCGCAAGCGCTTTGGCCTGCATACCGGCCTCGCCGTTAGTGGCAATGATACGGCCATCGGGCAACCGCGATTTACCCGATAAGGTAAACTTTTTAACCACCAGGCCAATACGGTCGTCGGGGACGATCACCATCCCAAAGAATACGCGTAAAACAAATTTGTACAGCACCAATAATAAAATTACGGGCACAGCATAAAAAAGCATAACAATTGATTTGTCCATTTTTTTAAGATTTAGAATTTAATTTTTTTTGATTTTTTTAACGGAACCCTTAAGGTGCGGGCCCTCACAATACTAAGTAGCATACCTTTTGGAAGGGAGTCCTTGGCTATTTAGTGTCATTTAGACAGTTACGGTTATAGGTTGTTACAACAATTTTAAAAAATATTTTTTTATTTCGGAATTCGGATGTTCGATTTCGGAATTATTTAATCCAGACGTTTTGAAAGCAGTGAAATTCCACGGAATTACGACTGGGAAATGATAAACTCATAAAAGAAATTGAGAAGGTCTCAGGAGCTAAAAGCCCGCAGAAGCGAAGTATTCAAAAATCTTGATACTTGATACTAACTACTTGATACCCCTCCTCATCTGCTTTAAATAATTGCAAACAATCCCAATCGCCATGAGTTGAACTATAATACCACCAAAAACTTCATGATTATGGCCACATCAAGTAAAATCACCCCAAAAAAAATAAGCCCCGATACCAGAAAACAAGATAAAAATGAACTCAAAACCGACTTTCCCATGAGCGAAAAGGACGAAGTAAAAAAAGCCGAAGAACGAATGAAAAAACAAACGAAGGGCAAATAATTTTCTGTTTATTTTGGCAGCAATTTTATAGCTTAGGCAAACAATTATACCCGTCATGATTAAACATAGCTTTTTATTGTTTGCTGTTGTACTACTGTTCATCACTGCTTGCAAGCCATCGGTTTCGGTTACTACCCTTACCGGCAAATGGAAGTATGTAAAAATAGAGCACCCCAATGCCAGCCCGCCGGATACCATGAAAAAGGCCGACCTTGATGAAGCGGCGCCATATATCCAGTTTACGCCCGAAATGAAATTTCTGATAGTATGGGGTGGCAAATTCCTTTCGCACGGAACTTTCACGTTAGATGGCGGCAATATGAACATAACCGAGGTCCTGCCCGATGGTAAAACACGTAATTATGTTTTCACCGTATCGGAGTTAACCGAAAACAAGATAATTTTTGAAACTATTGGTGTTGATGGATCGAAGGTGACGGCTTTGAGGGCGAGTAAGTTTTAGGCCTGGGATATGTCATTGAGTAACAATCAGCTTTAGGCTGGAAAAAACGGTAATGACATGGCAGCGACCGGGATTTTCGTAGAGTCTCCAGCTAGACCTGTTCGATTTGCATGTGGGAGACGCATGTGATGCGTCTCTACAAAAAACAACATTAATTAATCAACATGTTAGAATCATGTCATTATAAGGCACGAAGCAATCGCGAACTATGCAAAGCGGACATACAAAGTTCGCGATTGCCATGCTGCGCCCGCAATGACATAACATTAAGCTTCATTTAAAAAGTCCTCTTCTACAAAAATCTTTTCTCCCAAAAAGGTGATATATCTTCCTTAACTTGCACATAGTAATAAACAGTAAACAATGGATACAGTTAAATTACAGGAGCAGGCGGCCCAAAGGCAGGAGCTTTTTATAGGGCTATATAAACAGGTATTCCCGGCTGTAGCAAAATATGTGGCCCGCTGTGGCGGCTCATTTGATGAGGCTAAAGATGTTTTCCAGGATGCCTTACTAAGCTATTACGAAAAAACAGCACAGGCCGGGTTGTCTGTTAATAACAGCAATGGCGCTTACATTTACGGCACCGCCCGGTACCTGTGGATAAAACGCTATAAAGAAGGTGGTAAAACATCGCCATTAAATGAAACTGATGTAGTTAACACTCTTGATGAAACCACCGCGATACCCGATGATCATAAACTGCTCCACTTTTTGGAAACAGCCGGCAAGCGCTGTATGGAACTGCTCCGCTCGTTTTATTACGATAAGCTGCCCATGACCCAGGTTGCCAAAACATTTGGCTTCTCGGGTGTAAGATCGGCAACCGTGCAGAAATATAAGTGCATAGAAAAAGTAAGGGAAACCGTTAAACAAAAAGCATTAACCTATGAGGACTTCCTTAAATAATATAGCTCAAACAGAAGCACATCTACTTGGCAGGCAACACCCTGCAGATGCTTTATTGTTTGACGCCCGCTTATTGCTGGATGATGGCCTCCATGCCGATGTATCCGCCCAAAAACAAGTATATAACCTGGTACAGCAATATGGCCGCAAGCAATTGAAACAAGAGATAGAAGCGGCACATGAGCAACTATTCGGCCAACCCGAACATCTGAGTTTCAAACAAAAAATAGCAAGAATATTTTTTAAGGCTTAGCCTGATAATCTTAAAGCCCATCATTCAAAACGTACAACTTAAAACGTACAACCTAAAACATTAATTTCATGAATATTGATAAACAGGAATTCCGCAAATATGCGGTCATGCACCATGCTATTGCCGGTTCGCTGGTAGATAGCTACATTTCGGGAGTCGAAAAAAGTGCTTTGCCAACGGCCATGACGCCCTATATTACCGAAGAGCGCGAAATGCGCGTAGCCCAGATGGACGTATTCTCGCGCCTGATGATGGACCGCATCATTTTTATGGGCCAGGCGGTTGACGATAACGTGGCCAACATTATCCAGGCGCAGCTGCTTTTTCTGCAATCAACTGATGCCAAAAAGGATATCCAGATGTATATTAACTCGCCCGGTGGCTCGGTATATGCCGGCCTGGGTATTTACGATACCATGCACTTCATCAGCCCCGATGTGGCTACTATTTGTACGGGCATAGCCTTATCCATGGGCGCGATATTATTATGCGGTGGCGCCGCGGGCAAAAGGGCTGCTTTAAAACATTCGCGTGTAATGCTGCATCAACCATCAGGTGGGGCACAGGGTATGGCATCAGATATCCAGATAGCAGCGCAACAAATATTACTAATGAAACAGGAATTGTATGAAATAGTTGCCAAACACAGCGGCCAGCCTTACGAAAAAGTTTACCAGGTATCCGATAGGGATTATTGGATGATAGCAGCCGAAGCCAAAGAGTTTGGGATAATTGATGAGGTGCTGGTGTAGGAAGATGTGCAGATTATAGATTTCAGATGTGCAGATGGATTGGGAATGACGTTGCGAAAAGGGTTGTTATGGTGACTTGTCGAACCGTAGCGGGATAAAGGCCTGTCTGCACGGGTCTCCGACAGGCTCCCCATGACATAGTTAATTTTCCTGTCATCCTGAGGAACGAAGGATCTATCAGCTGTGCACGACCGATAGAAAAGTTCGCGAATAGATTGCTTAGTTCCTCAGCATGACAGTCTTTTATTTTTGAATGTCATTCCTCCTTCAAAGTTTACCTAAATTTGATAACTACCCATGACAAGTTAAAAAACGGAAGTCATCCCGAACTTGTTTCGGGATCCCACGGGACAGGTGACCTGCATGGAGTACACTTAGCACGTGGGGTGCCGAAACAAGTTCGGCATGACATTGGGGATTAAATCGTTGTCATTTCCCCTTCATAATTTTGCGAAATTTTATCACTCAGGCTGACGGGCGTTTTCCTTGTAAAAACATTAATGCGCCGCCATCGACGCACCGGCCACCGCTTCTACCTTATTCTTAATAAACCGCTTCCCTATAAATAACACCGCAAAAGCCACAACTGATGATGCCGCCATTACACCCGCCATGGGCAAAGTGCCCTGGTTTTTAATAAGCGTAATGCCGTACGATGCCAATGCACCTATGGCCATTTGCAATGCACCCATTAATGCGGATGCAGAGCCCACATTTTTTGTAAATGGGGCTAATGACAAAGCCGAGTTGTTAGGGCTGGCAATACCCACACAGCACAAAACCCCGAATATCATTGCGATGGTGCCGGCCATGCCGAACCAGCCTTTAAGCGAACCTATAAAAAACACAGCCGATATAATAACCATACAAATCATCGTAACGTTAATGATTTGCTCGCTTTTATAATATTTGATCAGCCTGCTGTTTACCTGGCTCGAACCAATAAAGCCTACTGATAGACCGGCAAACACCCAGCCGAAAGCTGGTTTACTTATCTTAAAAAAACCTATGAATATAATGGACGATGATGCTACGTAGGTAAACAAGCCGGCAAACATAAACGCGCCTGCCACCGCATAGGTAAAAAATTGCGGTTCCTTTATCACCTGTAAAAAATTATTGATAATGGGCACCGGCTTTAGCGAATAGGTTGGATCAGGGCCATAGCTTTCGGGCAAAAAGAAAAATACCGCGATAAATATCAGTGCCGCCATAATAATCAGGATAAGGAATATCACCTGCCATTCAAATACGCTGATAATATTGCTGCCTGCAGTTGGCGCAAGCATAGGCGAAGCGCCCAACACCAGTATCAGCAATGCATACACTTTAGCACTATCTTCAATAGGAAACAGATCACGTACCATGGTCATGGCTGCAACACTTGCCGCGCAACCACCCAAGGCCTCAAAAAAACGCATAATGATTAGCATCTGCAGCGATGAGGAATAATAACAACCCACAGAGGCTACAATATACAATGCAAGACCAAAATACAAAGGCGGTTTTCGGCCAAACCTATCCAATAACGGCCCATATAACAGCTGTCCTGCCGATATACCAATAAAAAAACTGGAAAGTGACAATGCCACCTGTGCAGTGGAAGTATGCAACGAGTTACCTATGGCTTGAAAAGCCGGCAAATACATATCGATAGAAAATGGCGCCAATGCCGTAAGCGAGCCTAATATGAGAATAAGGAAAAAGTATTTTTTTTTAGTCATGCAGGGATTTTTTTGATTTCGGAATTGGGATTTTCGATTTCGGATTTTTGACCGTTGATTTTTTTGATTTCGTTGATTTTAATAATTTGACAGGCATTTTCATTCACGACTCACCAAAAAATCTTGCTACTTGATACTCTTTTAAAACGCTTCGCCTAAATTAAGGTTTATTGATGAGTAATTGCGGCTTACACCGTAATCGAGGCTAATATTTGTGCCCGATTTTTTATTGAACTTAAACCTGAGGCCCGTACCGGCCGCCGGGTGCCAATAGGTAAACTTATAAGTATCCGGTTCGGTAACCGCGTTGACGTTGGCAAATAAAACAAAACCCAACAGCCCGTTGCGGGTGATATCCCTGCGGTACTCAGTTTCAAAGTAAGCCAGCCGTTGCCCGCGGTACCGGTTTTGCTGAAATCCTCTGCCCGACCGCTGGTAGGGTTCCCAACCCAAACTGGGCAGGTTTAAATAAGGCGTGCCGGGGGTGAGTGATGTCCAGTAATACGTCCAGAATGCCAGCACATTTTTGGGCCCCGAATGTGTTAATGAAATATATTTACGCAAATCTATGTATAGCGATTGCCAGTTGGTGTGGCTGCCCAGCACTTTAGTATTAAACCTGTACGATATATTGGCATAAACCCCTGGCAAAGGATCAAAGAAATTTTTACGCGTATCATACAATAAATTGAGTGTAGCGCCCGATGAAAATGCATCCTGCCCGGTAGCGGTACCATATTTATAGCCGGTAAAATCGCGTAGTGTTTGCTGGCCCTGGTTGTCTATATCAACATAATAATCAAGATTATAGCCCACACCCGCATAAAAATAGGGTTTTATCCTTTTTAATACCGTTTGATAAAGGCGTATGTAATTATAATCAACCAAAAATTTGTTGTGGTTGTTCATATTGCCCCCAAGGCCCCAGGTATATTGCGGATAAACCAGCAAACGAATGTCGCCTATAACATTCCATTGATTATCCTTTAGCCATACGCTTGATCGGATAGGCAAGCCATAACGGCCTTTCAGGTTAAAATAAGGGGTAAATACAATGGTAGAAAGATTGGTAGTATTTTGATCGCCAAGGTAAAAGCCTGCTGTAGTTGAGGTAAACAGGGCTCTGCCCCCGCTTCGCCCGTCAGACGTTGAGATAGGCAAAAAAGAGAAATAAAATTTCTTTTTCTCGGTAGTTGATACCTTCCTTGGCTTTACATTAAACACCGACCGGAAAACATCTATCAGGTCGCGTTGTTGAATGGTGTCATTTTTGTTTCTTGTTGTATCTGCAACAGGCATGCTGGTTTGCGCCATTATAGCAAAAGGTACTAAACAAAACAATAATGCTATAAACGTTTTACCCATTATTTATTAAACGTAATTAGTAAACAAGCTGTTTGATATTCCAGCTAAAAAACACCCTTTTTAACGAAAAAATTGACTTTAAAGCATCTATCCGTTTTATTTTTTTATACGCTGGCAATACAACCATCCACTTAAGATAATAAAAAAAGGCCCCGATTACTGAAAACCGGGGCTTGTGAATAAATTTTAACTTCTTTTAACTTTTACTGGTACTTAACCGTTGTTACGGTAGTAGTTTTGCTGTATGGATGAGCGTGATGCCTTGGGTGGGCCTTACGCCATGCTATCCGGCGGGCACGCTCCTTTTTTTCCCTTGCACGGCGGGTTTCATTGCCAATAATGTAACCGCCACCAGCACCAATAGCACCGCCAATTAAAGCGCCGCCAACGTTATGGCCTATCAGGCCACCTGCAACAGCACCACCGGCTCCACCTATTATAGCGCCCTTACCCTGGTCGCTTATTCCTTTTTTCTTTGTAGTTTGAGCTTGGATGTTTTGCGTAAACGTTAGCAACATCGCGAAAAACAGGCAGGCAAATATGATTAACTTCTTCATGGTATAATGTATCTGATAAGTATTAATAATCACACTCATGCAAATAGCAGGCCAGGTATTCAGTTTGCAGGAAGCAGTTGATAAGTAGTTATCGCAACGAGTAAAAATAAATCGGCTAACAAGTTTTTTTAAATATATTATAGCAAAATGAAATACAGTAATTATCTTTAACAAGCCGAGATGTTATCTCGCAGTTATATTCCTATCACCTTCCTTTATCCTCGCTAATGAAAATCAAGTTATTTCTTTTAGTACCTTTTGTTTGCTTTTTTTGTACTGCGCGGGCTCAGCAGCAGAACAAAGACTCGTTGGTTGTAAATAGTTTTTTCCAGGGAAAGGCTAACAATTGTGCAAGCATCGCTTTGATTAAAGCAGGCATGCTCCGGTATGGTTATCAGAAAATGTTTGCACTTCAAAACAATGGCAGCAATTACCTCATAACGCTTAAAGATGGCAAACAACTTTCAATTACTGCAGAAGAATTGAAAGCCGCAAAAAAAAGAGCCCGGTTTAATACATCCGGTCACTCAGAGGAACTTGGTAAAGAAAAGGACAGCGTCTTATTTTATGCTTATATAGGTTATGCAGCCATCGCTAAATATATTCAAACTTATGGTTATTGGGGCTGCGAAGGTAAACATGGCGAAGCCGGGCCCTTTCTCGGAAAAAAAGAACCCTTTGGTGCTGCATTGAATTTCATTACAGACAAAAGTGTTTGTACCGATTATTGTTACCGCCTGCTGGGTTTTAAGATCAAGGATGACAGAATCTTTGATATCAAAAGCCCGGAGGACATTACGAAACCAGGAACGTTGGTTTATTCGTGGGAGCACGCTGTAGTGGCATATAAAAACTACCTGGATTGCCATGGCACCTGGGTTGCCGCGGGATCAGGTGATAGCTGCAGCGATTTTCAATTTTATATTGTACTGGAATAATTTCCATGCCAGCAAAAACACTATAACTATTTAGCTTAAAGCTATTTGATTCGTTTTTTATAATATCATTTCGCTCTCGATATACCTTTTTTTGATTTTTTTTAATAGGTAAACCTTAATCTCTTATACAATGGCTAATCCAATAATTTACATCAACAACCCTGAAAGCCCCGTCCCCGAATTAAAAAATCTCCTCGCAGCGCAAAATCATGTATTTTTTGTGATCCTCGGCAACAGCGAGGATAGTAAGCAATTAGCAAATTCTGCAGCCAGCTATGCGGTTAATTGGCGCTTCATTGTTCGCGCCGCGGCAACTTCTGCGGTGTTACAGGCCCTGTCCGGCTTGCCGAGGGCATCAGACATCGGCACTGTACCGGCATTGGCAAACTGGCGCACGCTTGCTATATCTTTCGACGGTACGGTGGTGGTTATAAATGACACCTATGCGTTAAACGACGTTATATCAAGTTTTCTTTTAGCGGAAACCTATAAAAAGGAAGAATTATGAAGACGGTGACATTAATGGTAATTGCCCTTGCTTTGATGACAGGGGCATCGTTTGCATCGGATCATCACAAAAATCCGGGTGTTGTACGCTTCCCTTTGGGTCCCCCAATAACGCCCGATACCCCGGCAACTCCCCTTCCCAAGGGAAAGCCTAAAGAGGAAAAGAACAAGCAAAACCTCAAACCTGAAAAAACATTGGATCAGGAAACATTATCATCTGGCTTAAAGGTAACAGAAATAGAAAAGGGAGGGCACAGGATACCTTTAGAAGCAGACTTTGTTATCGTTGAACCGAATAGCAAATTAGAGATCAATATTGACAAGGAAGAACTCAAGGACATTGCCGGGGCAACCCTTAGCCCGGGGACGGCACTTAAAATCAGAAAAATCAGGGAGGTATTGGCTGCTGAGAAAAAATCGCTTGATAACCTAAACAAAGCAATTGAGGCCTACAAGAACGGTGCCCACCCTGATGTTTATGTGCCGCTATTGCAGCAACAGAATGAACTGGTTACCCTCGTTATCCGGGATACGGATGGAGGGCCTTTTTATAGGTCTCTACCGCCAGATACAAGTATTACCGTACAATATGAAAACATCTTCAAAGCGGCAGCTTATATGCTTGATAAGCTGCAAACCCGGGTTTTGGATGAAGCAAAACAAAACGGCTTTTATATCCAGTTGGGGGCATTCCTGGTTCAAAAAAACACCAACATGCCCATTCATTTGCCAGGTTTTGATTCCTATGACACCCAGGAGCCAACAACAGTAGAAAGGTTTCAATTGGTACTGACAAAGGAACAAAGTGAAGACCTGCAGGCGATATCCGGACTGGTTAACGAGATTAACGCCAACGGGCTTCCTGCCACCATCGCCAAAATGAAGATCAATATCGGGCAATTGCTTGCGGGCATAGCCGAGATGGATTCATTTAAAAGCGCGCAAGCCACCTTAAAGGAGCTTGATGAGCTGACGAAAAGCACAGATGCGGAGCTTGGCAATGTTAAAAACGCGGTTAAAGAATCACGTGATGCCTTAAATGATTACCTGGATTTAATTCAAGGGTTTGTTGATAAGTATAAGCAGCCGGTTAGTGCGGCTGATGGCGCAACGTTACTTACCAATATCAATACCGATGTAAATGAGCTGGTTGCTCAAACTACAAAGCTGGAGGATGATTTGAAAAAGAATGCCGGTTATATTACTGCCCATACTTCAACTGCCGCGGCGAATATCAAAGGTAAATTATTGTCGCTACCCCCGGCCATGGGCAAGCTTGGTAAAAACATAAAGGATGATCTTCATAAAATACCCGAACAGGCGGCGACATTTATGAAACGACTGATAACAGCTGAGCGTTTTTCTGATCAGGCGCTTGTTTTTTCAGACAAAGTCAAAAAATTGTCAATCGATGATTTGCCGAATAACACTACGCTCGATCTGGAAACCGCAGGTCCGCGGGAATTGGGCGACCAGGTAACCATTAAAATGGCTGTGGGACGTACCGGGCAACCAATCAGGGAATTAACGCCACTTACTTATAGCTTGTATTTTTGTAAGATATATGCCCGGACAGCCGTCGGCTTCTTATTTGTTACACCAACCCCTTTATTTAAAAGGACGGATGAGAAGGCGTTTTTAAGATATGCACCCTCATACAGTATTCTTTTAAAAGGATTTTGGAAAAATGAGTCTGAATCAAGGAAAAGCCTTGGCTACCATGAGGTGTGGACGCCAGGCTTGGGGTTAAATGTGGCTGCTTTGGATTTTAACGGCGATGGCGCCCCCGAGGTGGGATTGGGAGGTGTATTTTCTATATTCAACGATTTTCTGCAGTTGGGATACGGCGTCAATACATTCGACGGAAGAGGGTATGCGTTTTTAGGCATCAGGCTTCCCTTTGCAACCTTTAGCCTGCATCCGTAATAGCGGTTGAAATGTACAAACGATGGCAAAATTTATTATGTTCCATAAGCGAACGCAACTGTTCGCTTATGAACGTCTAAGGCCGCAATTAAACTTGCAAGAAACTATATTTCAGTCAGTTATAAAACTGGCATGATTTTGTTGCCCCACAGGTTCAATTACATTGTGGTTATGCTTAAAAACTATTTTAAAACCGCCTGGCGAAATTTGTTTCGCAACAAGTTCTATTCGCTAATCAATATAACCGGCCTTACCGCCGGGCTGGCCATCGGCATATTGATATTGCTTTGGGTGCAGGACGAACTAAGCTTTGATAGCTTCCATAAAAACGCCGATAACATTTACCGCGTAGAGCTTTTTGGCGGCACCGGCGCCAGTAAACAAATCTGGCAAACCACGGTAGCGCCCATCGGCCCATTGGCTAAACAGGAGCTTACTGATGTGCAGGAGCAGGTGCGTACTACCCCCAACTGGTTTTTCTCGTTATATAAATACAAGGAAAAAGTTTTTGGCGAACAAAATGTAGGCTTTGCCGATCCTTCCCTGTTCAGCATCTTCGATTTCCCGCTAATTGAGGGCAATACCGCCAGGCCATTCCTTAATGATAACTCGGTTGTCATCACCAAAAAAACTGCGCAAAAATATTTTGGGAACGAGAGCGCCCTGGGCAAAGTGATTGTGGCAGAAGGTAAGGAAAACTTTACTGTGAGCGGCGTTATCAACGATTTTCCGCTTAACTCCAGCATCAACTTTGATATGATTATGCCCATGAGTTACCACGTTAAATATATACTGGAACACGGCAAGGTAGATGCTAACACCGATTTCAATAATTACTCGTACCAAACCTATGTTAAACTAAAACCGGGCGCATCAATAAAAAAGCTCTCGGCCGATCTGTTCAAGATCCACATTAAGCACCGCGCCGAAGATACCGATGCCGACTACCTGCTGCTACCCATCAATAAAATGCACCTGTACAATGCCGATGGCACCGATCACGGCATTCAAACGGTGCGCATTTTTGTCATCATAGCTTTGGTGATCCTGCTCATAGCCTGCATCAACTACGTTAACCTGTCAACCGCACGCGCGCTTTTGCGCGCCAAAGAGATCAGCATGCGTAAAATTATAGGGGCGGCCAAAATGCAGCTGTTTATGCAGTTCCTGGTCGAGACCGGCCTGCTGTTCCTCATCGCCACGCTATTTGCCTTATTTGCCATATACCTGCTGATGCCTGTATTTAACCAGCTGGCCGGCAAACAGCTGGTATTTAACCTGCTCGATCCACATATCTGGCTCATTATCGGCATAACTGTAACAGCAACGCTTGCTTTATCCAGTATTTACCCGGCCATGCTGTTATCATCTTTCGAGCCTTTAAAAGCCCTGAAGGGAAAAATAAACGGCAGTATTGGCGATGCCCTGTTCCGCAAAATACTGGTGGTGGTACAGTTTACGTTTTCGGTAGTGCTCATCGTAAGCACACTTGTTATTACCCAGCAATTAAAATACATTCGATCAAAAAATTTAGGGTATGATAAAAGCCACGTTTTATCTGTCTGGTTACGCGATGCTTCAAAACATTACGATGCCGTACGGGCCGAGCTTTTAAAGCAACCCGGCATTGAGGGTGTAACCCATGCAGCCGGCAACATCATCAGCAACGGCATGATCTCGGGCGATAACTCCTGGGACGGCAAAGCGCCCGGCCAAACCTTTATCCTGCACCCTATGGGCATAGATAAAGATTTTGTCTCGTTTTTTAAATTAAAAATGGCGCAGGGCAGTACCTTCAGCGGTGCCGTGGCCGATTCGACCCACTTTATACTAAATGAGGCAGCCGTAAAAGAGATCGGCCTTAAAAACCCTATCGGTAAAAGCTTCCGTTTTCAAAAAACCAACGGCACCATCATTGGCGTGGTAAAAGATTTCCATTTTGCCAGCATGCGCGAAAAAATTGCACCGGTGATCTTCTTTTACCGACCATCTGTTTATCAAATCTTATATATAAAAACCAACACTAAAAATGCGGCCGCTGCCATAGCCGCCGCAGGCGACCAGTTTAAACAATACAACGGCGAATTCCCTTTTAGCTATAACTTCCTGGACGAGAGTTTTAATAACCTTTACCAGGGCGAACAACGCGAAGGCACCCTGTTTAACTACTTTGCAGGCATGGCCATACTGATATCCTGCCTGGGCCTGCTGGGTCTTGCCGCCTATACCGCCCAGGTGCGCACCCGCGAAATTGGCGTACGCAAGGTATTAGGCGCATCAGTTGCCGGCGTAATTGGCCTGCTGGCTAAAGATTTCATCAAATTGGTACTAATAGCCATCGTAGTAGCCTTCCCGCTGGCCTGGTACGCTATGAACAACTGGCTCGATGGCTTTGCTTACCGCATCCCCATCCACTGGACTGTTTTTGTACTGGCAGCATTTATCGCTATCGTCATTGCGTTTGTTACCATCAGTTTTCAATCCATCAAAGCAGCGCTGGCTAATCCGGTGAAGAGTTTGAGGAGCGAGTAAAGGCGTTTTACTTTACATACCGTCCCCTCAGAGTCCTCGGAGAGGACCCTGAGGGTGTACGATCATCTCGGATAAAACGCGGCTTTAGGAATTACGACCTGCACTGTGGAACCGCTGGGTCCTCTACCGAGAGACCCCGCGGGGACGGAAGTAATAAATATACAACACCCGGATGTTTAACTTCATCCGGGTGTTTTTGTATACCAACAGCTCGCGTTAAGGATTGCAGTGAAAAGCCCACAGCGCGTGCAGGCCGGGGCGGCAAAGGCAAAGCGAGGACTTGAAACAAAAAGCCTGACCGCCGCTTCTACCAGCGGAGGGAACGCCCGGGAAGAGAATCAAGAGATTAGAGTCAAGAATCAAGACCTTTATACCCCCTCCCAACAATCACTTCATCACCGATAGCACCTGCGATACGGGCAAATAGCTTGTAAACAGCTTATGGATTAAATTGCTAAAGAAAATCATTGTTTTTTTTTAAAGCCTGAAGCACCTCGTCGGTATTTAAAACGGTGGCAAATTCGTTGTTAATTTGTGCCAGTGCGGTTAAATGGATGGTTTCGGCATCGTAATGTTCGCCTTTGATGCCGGTTTTGGCGAAGGCGGCGGTAGCATCGGCCACTACAAAGGTGTGGTAGCCAAAGTTACCGGCCATGCGGGCTGTGGTAGATACGCAATGTTCGGTGGTAAGTCCAACTATAACTACGGTATCGATGCCCGCTGCATCCAGCTGCTGTTGCAGATTGGTGCCGATAAAGGAGCTGTTTACTGATTTTTTGATCACCTTCTCGCCAGGCAAAGGCTTTACAATTTCTTTGTGCGCGTTGCCGGCGTTACCTTCGGCCAGCAGCGAGTTGGGGTTAGTCGAGCAATGCTGGATGTGGAACAGTGGCAGGTTATTTACCCGCCAGTAATCAAGCAGTTTGCGGGCATTAACTTCGGCATCCGGGTTATTGCGCTGACCGCCCCAGTAAGGGATATTATCAAAACCCTGCTGTATATCAACAAGTATTAATGCAGGGTTGGTGTTCTGTAGTGTTTCCATACCCCAAAATTGCAGCTTTACAAGGGCTGAAATTTTGCTGTGAGGCTTTATTTGTTTGTTTTTATAACGCAAGCTCGTTACGCGCGCTTTTGGGCGAAGCGCCGAATTTTTGCTTGTAAACTTTTGAAAAATGCGAAATATTTTCGAACCCGCTGCTATAAGCCACCAGCGATACCGGATCGTTCGAGTGCTTTAACTGGTACTCGGCATACTCCAGCCGGCGGTTGAACTGCCATTTTACGGGCGTGGTATTAAAACGATCTGTAAACTCTTTTTTAAACGCGCTTACACTCCTGCCGGTAAGTTTGGCCATATCGGCTATGGAAAGCTGCCGGTTGAAATTGGTTTCCATAAAGTAAGCCAGATCAACCTTTTTATTACTTACCAGGTCCTTCAAAAACGAGGCAAAGGTTTTGGATTGATCGCCCGATAAGATCTGCAGCAGCACCTGGTGGGCCGCAAACTTAACAATGCACCTGGAGTAGTTTTGCGGCTGTAAAATGTGCTGCATAACCTGGGCTACGTTGGCATTTATAAATTCGGAGGTTTTAAAGGTAAATGGCGGCAAATCGGCACATACTTTTTCCTGTTTAAACTCGGGCACATGGCTTTCCAAGAAATAATCAACAAACTCATTCTCCATAAAAATGAGCAGGCTGGTGTAATCATCAGATGGGAAAAGCTGGTAATTGCCCCGCCGCCTAAACTGGATATCGCCGGCCGCCAGGTGCTGCACGTAACTGCCATACCTGACATCGATGGTACCCGTTAAAATTACCTCCAGGCAATGCGCGGTTTGCAGGGTATCATCGCACCTGAAAGGGCGCTTTTTATCAATGATAATTCCGTACATATCAGACAATCGTAACCTGATATGCGAATGATGATCAAGCAGGTCTTTAGGGATTTGTATCATCGTTACACATTAATTTTTACTAAGCTACATTTTGGGATTTATCTTTTTTACTTTTTTGATTAATTGTAACAAAGGGATGATAAAAGCTGATGGGTGCTTGCAGGTGTAAGCGTTATGTCACCTAATGTTGATGAGGCATTACGGTTTTAGTATAAACCCTTGTTTTTCGAGTTCTTCGGCTCCTTTTAAAACACCAAACGACCCAATTCTTTTTACCGAAAATTTTTTATCCAATTGATATTTTAAATGGGAAGAAACTTTTTGGATTGCTTTCCAATCCCACAAACCCACCTTTCCGTTAGTCAGGTTGATGCCTTCCCACTTTAAAGCGCCCTTTTTATTAAAATGCCCAATATGCGAATGGCTAAGATAAGCACCATTTACCCCCCTTAAATAAAGTTGTATAAGCCCCCATCCTTCTGTAGAAAACCGGAAGGTATGCCCCTTACAATATTTAGGATTTAGCTCAATTTTTCTGAAATTGGGCTCTGCTTTAAATTGTGGCGACCATAATTGAAAATGAACAGAACAATTCGCCTCATTTTTTAAATCAAAACACGACATAATATCGGCTATCTCTTTATATTCCTTTACCTTTTCTCCGTAGGGCGAATCCAGGTCAAATATTTGCAAATCAGTTTCTTTAAATATATAATTTAAAAATTCTATCTTATCTGCTTCGTCAGCAAAAAAATCATAAGTCATTTTTGATAGTGGCTGGTTAATTAAGTATTGCCACAATAATATAAGTTTGTCGTTAACTTTTTAACTGAATAACAATACTAAATGCAATTAAATTAAACTAAGCCAAGCTACTCATATACACCCATATCTTATTTTTTAATGAGCAGGCCACTGCAAAACACAAGTACCAGACATATGCGCTGATAACATCAAACAGCGGCTGAATATTCAAATCATTTATACTATCTTAGGCAACCTTGAACAAAAATAAAAGAGAACCACAACACTACCCTGATATGAAAACACCGCGCTACTTTTTAATATTTTCCTGCTTCCTGGTACTTGGCTGCACCGGGGCAAAAAAACTGGCCAATGCCGGTAACGACGACAAAGGCTGGAAGCAGTTGTTTAACGGAACCGACATTAAAGATTGGTTTGTGAAGATTAACCACCACCTGGTTGGCGAAAACTATGGCAATACGTTTAGGGTAGAAGATGGTATAATCAAGATCAGGTATGATCAGTATGGCGATTTCGACAATCAATTTGGCCACCTGTACTACAAAACTCCGTTTTCATACTATCGCCTGCGGTTTGAATACCGTTTTGTTGGCAAGCAGCAAAAAGGCGCGCCCGACTATACCCTGCTTAACAGCGGCGTGATGTTTCATTCGCAAGACCCCAGGACCATGCTGAAAGACCAGGATTGGCCAATATCAATAGAAATGCAGTTATTGGGCGGCCTTGGCGATGGAAAACCGAGGCCTACAGGCAATATGTGCTCGCCCGGTACCGATGTTGTTTATAAAGGCCGGGTATCGCCCGATCATTGCATCAATTCTACCTCAAAAACTTACGATGGTGATCAGTGGGTAAAGGGCGAACTAATTGTTAAGGGTAATAAATTAATTACGCATATCATCAACGGCGATACCGTACTGCAGTACTCCAGGCCTACCATTGGCGGCGGCGTGGCAAATGGCTACGACCCAAAATACAAACAGGATGGAAAATTATTAAGCAGCGGCTTTATCGCCTTACAAAGTGAGGGCCAGCCTGTTGATTTCAGGAATATCGAGATTAAACAGATGCCGGATACAGAACGGTAATGCCCCACCTAAATCCTCCCCGGCAGGGAGGACTTTAAAAAAGAGTGCGGTTAATTAAGTCTCCCCTACCAGGGGAGATTTAGAGGGGGCTCTGCAATGCCGCTTTTAGTAATCAGCCTCGGCCACCGATACGGTGGTGGCTGGTTGCAGCGGAATAATAAAAAAGAATTTGGTGCCAACTCCTTCTTCGCTGGTTACCCAGATGCGGCCGTTGCATTTCTCCACAAGGTCCTTACAAAATAATAGGCCCATGCCGGTGCCCGATTCGTTGAGCGTTCCGGTTTTACTGTTCACCTGGCTTTTAAAAAGTTTGTTTACCCGCCCGGGCGACATACCTGTACCGGTATCGCTTACCGTTACCAGTACGTTTTCACCATCCTCAACGGCCGATACTTCTATAACATCGCCTCCTCCCGAAAACTTAATGGCATTGGTAATTAAATTCCTAACAACTATCCTTATCGAGTTAGGATCGGCAAGGGCCAGCAGTTCTTTATTGCCGCTGCAAACCATGGTAATGCCTTTTCGTGAAGCCTGTTCGGTATGGTTTTCAATTTCTGATTTTACAATATCGTAAATTAAAAAACTTTTGCCCGAGGTGTTAAAGTTCTCCAGCTGACTGTTTATCCAAAACAGGAGCGTATCCAGAAAATCGGACGTATAGTCAAGCTTTTGTATCACAGATGGGATCATCCGGAGCATTTCCGCGTGGCTGATAGATTCGTCGGACAGCAGATCGAACAGGCCGCGCAACGTGCTTAACGGCGACCGGAGGTCATGCGCCAATATGGATATCAGCTTGTCTTTTAATTTATTAAGATCGTTCAGCTTTTCGGCCTGTTCATCTATACTAACTTTTTGCTCTACAACTTCCTGGTTTTTGTGTTTAAGCTGGGTGTTTATTTTTAACTGCTGCTGCTTTTGCCGGTAATACAGGCAGGCAATTAACAATACCGCGGCTATAATTATAAAAAATATGATGTTTAACAAATCCTTATCATGCAGCTTTTGCTGATACAACAAGGCGCTTGCCTTTTGCTGCAGCAGTTGTTGCCGCTGTTTTTCGGCATAGTTATATTGGGTAATATACAGGGTGAATTTTTGAACGCTTTCATCTTTCCTGAAAGTGCGCCTCATTTTGTCGAAATCTTTTTGGGCAACAAATGCTTCCTTATATAATTTTAACCCGCCGAGCGTTTCAATCAACTGAACGGCGGCGTTTGTACGCAGCAAAACGCTGCCAAAACGGTCGGCAAGTGTTTTGGCCTGCACCGCGAAACCATATGCTTTTGAGTAATCGTGGGTTACATTATAAAACATGGCTGTATTAATTAGAGCGATGGTTTTATCGTAATCCAGTTTATTATCTGTAGCTACTTTTAAAGCCAGCTGCAGGTAGCCCAAAGCTTTGGGATTTTGCTTTTTATGGATATAACATACAGCCAAATCACTGTAACATGTACTTATACCGTCTTTATCGTCCTGCTTTTGGTCAATAACCAAGGCATCTGTAATGTATTTAATTGCGTTATCATACTTTCCCTGGGCCATTAATACTTCGCCAATGTTTTGCTTGGCTACGGCAATGCCGCCGTCGGATTTCATTTGCGTCCATACGTTCAGCGCCTCGGTAAAATAGGTTAAAGCCTGCGGATAGATTTCCATACCTTGCAGGATAACACCGATGTTGTTATAGTCTGCCGATATTTTCTTTTTGTTATGAAGTTTTGTATCGATGTTAAGTGCCTTAAAATAATAATCAAGCGCTGTAGATGGGTGCCCAAGGTTATCATAATTATTACCAATGCTTAGATATAAGCGCGATAGGCCGGGCAAATCATTAGTAGCGAGTTTAATTGGCAGCGCCTTATTGTAATAAGTTAACGCCTTTTGATAATCGCTCAGCTGGTAATACAAATCGCCGTAAAGCTTATAGCAATTGCTAATGCCCACCTGGTTTTTGGCCTGGGTGTAAAGAGCCATGCTTTCTTTAATATACTTTGATACGATATCATATTTAGATTGGCTGATGTATACCGTTGTAACGGCCAGCAGCCCATCGGCAATGCCTGTACTGTAGTTTATACTGCGCGAAATTTGGGTTGCCTTTTGCCCGTAATAAATGGTACTATCGGGATAATACGAGGTATAAACTACAGCAAGTTTATTCAAATCGTTTATAAGAGCTGTATCTTTTACCTGCTTTTTGGCCGCGATAGATTTTAGTAATTCGTTCCGCAGGCTATCAGGCCGGACATCATAACGAAAGGCCTGGCACAAATTGCACAAAAAAAGCAACAAAATACTAAGCCATATTTTGGTATTCATTCAATCAAAAAAAAAATAGAATCAGGGTTATATAGCAAAAGCCATTTCAAATCGTATCATACACGCAGTTGCCATATTTAGGTAACTGCGTGTAAGGTTTTTACGATTAAATAACTTTTAAGTTATAAATATATAATTTTAATTTATTAATAGTTGAAGTTGGCACTATTGGTTGCAGATAAAAAGCCTTTAAAATATCTCTGCTAAAAATTAAATGCCGTTTTTGTAAAAAATTTAGCCCTTAAAACCGGTATCACATGCTTAAAAAACACGCAATCTTATTAGGTATTATTATTTCTGCTGTTTCTGATAATAGCTACCTGTTATTATCCCGGCGGTTCTCAATAGGATAAAACTCCATTGGGTACAACTGGAAAAACAACTACCTGAGTAACCTTTTAGCCCAAAGGCGGTTAATGGTTCGGCCTGGAAAGAATGAAATGAAACAACAATATCTAATTACCATCAATCTCCAGTTTATACCCCTTGCCGTGGATATTTGTCAGCTGGATTGACAAATCGTTTTCCAGTTTCTTTCTTAGCTTTGATATAAACATATCCAGGCTTCTGCCTACAATTACACCTTCGTCTTCCCAAATTTCTTTTTGAAGCCGGCCCCTTTCAATAATTACATTTGGCGACCGGGCGAAGATCAGCAGCAGCTTATTTTCTTTTACGGTGAGTGCGGTTGTAACTCCGGCAGCTATAATTTGTCGCTTACCGGGGTCAAAAATGGTATTGCCAAGTTTAAAACTATCAACATCAGCACCTGCAGAAGTTGCAGTAATTTTATTTTTCCGGGTTTTAACCGATTGTGAAACCATCAGCCCAATAAAGGCCAGCAAAGGCAAACCACCAAATAAATAACCTTTTTGCGCGGCTGTTACTCCCTCTCCTTCAAATTTTAGGTTGATAAGGTAACAGCTTTTGGGTTGCCTGCGGCCCGCGCAGGCAACTATGTTATCCCGCTTGTTACCCGCTATCATATAGCCGAAGACCACGTCCTTTCCCTCGCATTTTAATACGTTAACGATATAGCTACGCGCCAGCTTATCTTTGGCCAGCGAGCGGCTTATTATTTTAACAAGCGAACCAGGCTCAAAAGCAAACTCATTTTCAAACCTTATCTGGTACTCATTTTCAGCTATTTTTTTAACAGGCAGCACTCTCGATGTGCTGTCGCCCGAATACAAAAGTACCTCATGCCCTATCTTGCGGAGCATTACCTGCTGCATGGCCAAATCAAAATCGTTATTACCGGTTAAACTAAAAGCCGCGCAAATGGCGGTTGTAAATAGTAGTACCGTAAGCCCCAAAAGATACCTGGTTTTCATATTCAAGCTTGTTTTATAACCCACCATATCTATAACGGTTGAATTTACAAAATTTACACTTTTATTTTACAATGTTTATAACTACAAACTTACTGTGAGTGAATAGGTTTGCAGCATCAAATTTAAATACAATGATCAATAAAACCACAATTATTTTGTTCCTGACTACGCTTCAGCTTGCCGCCTATGCACAGCAAACTTACCAGCTGGATCCCAAAAAAAGTAAAATTTTATGGAATACCCGCAATACCGTGGGCGGCCATAACGGGTACCTGCTTTTTAATACCGGTAACCTCAACTATTCGCCGGCGGGCCAGCCAGCAGGCGGCTACTTTAGTATGGATATGAACAGCATACGCAGTACCGACCATGCAGTTGCAGCCGAAAACCAAAAAGTAGACAAAGAGTTACGAAAACCAGGATTTTTTGATATCGAAAAGTATCCCCAGGCCACCATGGATATCAGGCAAATTGCCGCGACCGATAAGGCCAACACTTATAAAGTAACCGGCGACCTAACCATTAAAGGCATTACCAATCCGATTGATTTTTTGGCTATCATCACCAAAAAAGGGAATACAATTATTGCAAAAGCCGAAGTTGAAATACATCGCCTAAAATGGAAAATTGACCTTCAGCCTGAACCTAAAGCATGGGATCTCGTTTCGGCGGTTAAAGACAAAATGATTGCCGACGAGATTGTAATTTCATTAAACCTCGTATTTAATAATATTCCCGAGAAATAAAAAGGTATTAACTTTCCCTGAGGGTTCTCAGGTATCTTTTTTATAGCCGTAGCGTTTCTCCGGCAGATCGGTCTACAGGCCGGTGATGAGTAGCGTTTATTTGATTAACCCAGGCTGGTGAGCTTCAAATTAAACAAATTACCTATAGCTAATTTTAGTATTTTTGTTTTAACAGATCATAAAACAATAACTAAATTCAATAGCGGATATGCCGGATCCTGAACTTAAAAAAGACCAATTGAATGGCCAGGCTCAGGATCAGCTGTTACGTTCTTTTAGCGAACCGGGATTTGAATCTATCACCCGCCTGGCTTCCCTCATGTGCGGAACGCCGATAGCGCTGGTTTCCCTGCTCGACGAAAATAACGATTGGACACATGCCAAAACATTACCCGGATCAACTGAAGACCTGGGTTACTCGGCCTTTTGCGACCATACCTTAAAAGAGCAAACACTGTTTGAGGTTCGGGATACCCAACAGGATGAACGTTTTAAACCAAACGCCCTGGCGGTTGGCAAATTCCCGGTCAGGTTTTTCGCAGGGCTGGCTTTGATCACTCCTGAGGGTACTACCCTGGGCGTGTTAAGTCTGCTGGGATACGAACCGAAACAGCTGTCGGAGGTACAGCAGGAGTCATTACGCCTGTTGGCCCAGGAAGCAACCACCTTAGTAACAGAACGCAGGCAAAAACAGGAACTGCAAAGTTTTGAAAAGCTGTTTAATTTATCGGCCGACCTGATTTGCATAGCAGGAGCTGATGGATATTTTAAAAGGATTAACCCCGCTTTTGAATCAACTTTTGGCTGGGATGATGCCTACATTTTAGCTACCCCCTATCTGGAATTGGTCCACCCCGACGATCTGAAAGCCGCAGAAGAGGATGTGACCGGGATGATATCGGATAAAAAAGTACGACAGGTAGCCTACCGTACCAGGACTAAATCCGGAATATACAAAACCATCCGCTGGGAAACCACGCCCGACCCCAATACAGGCAACCTGTTTTGTATAGGACGCGATGTAACGGATGAAAGATCAAAAGAAGAACAACTGGCGATAAGCGAAGAAAAGCTGCGCGTTTTTTTTGAAAACTCGCAGGGATTGATGTGTACCCATGATCTCGACGGAAATTTTCTATCAGTCAATATGGCTGGTGCCGGGCTTTTGGGCTATACGCTTGCCGAAATTTTGACTTTAAGTTTGTTTGATATCGTACCTCCCAACCGTCATCCCCAGTTAACCGGGTACTTAAAAGAGATAAGGGATAAAGGAAGTGCCCGGGGCCAGATGGTGACCCGGCATAAAGACGGAAGCCCCAGGATCTGGATGTTCAACAACATCCTGGAACTGCAGGAAAACCAGACTTATGTAATAGGCAATGCCATTGATATTACCGAAAAACATTTCCTGGAGAGAAACCTGGAACGCACCCGGCAAATGCTTGAAGAAACCGGCAAGGTAGCCCGCATTGGCGGCTGGGAATACAACTTGCAGCGGCAAAAAATTGAATGGACGGCAGTAACCAAACTGATATACGGCGTGCCTGCAGAGTATGAGCCAGATTTGAACGGCATCATCAATTTTTATAAGGCCGGCGAAAGCCGGGATAAAATTTCGGCAGCGGCCAGGCTGGCCATGACCGAAGGCCCACCCTGGGACCTGGAATTACAAATTGTAACCCTCGGCGGTGAAGAACTTTGGGTAAGAAGTTTGGGCCAGGCCGAATTTGCAAACGGTGTTTGTCTGCGGCTATTTGGCACCATCCAGGATATTGAACGGCAAAAAAAGGCCGAATCTGAATTGCTGAATGAAAAAGCCATCCTATCCGCTTTTGTACAGCATTCGCCTTCGCCGATTGCCATGACCGATAGTAACATGAGGTTTATCGCTGTAAGCAAGCAGTATTTGCAGGATTATGCCTTAGGCGACAGAAATATTATAGGTTTAACGCCTTATGAAGTATTCGGCCCTACCAGCGAAGCTAACCGGGCAACACACCAACGGGTTTTAAACGGCGAGGTGATAAGACGGGAGGAAGTAAGGATTAAACTTCCGGGCATGCAGGAAGAACAATACCTGAACATTGAAATGCGGCCCTGGTACCGGTTTGACGGGGCGATAGGCGGTATCATGACCTCCTCGGAGATGATTACCTCTATCGTAAAACAAAGAGATGAACTGATAGAAGCCAAACAACTGGCAGACCAGGCCAGCATTGCCAAATCGGAATTCCTGGCCAATATGAGCCACGAGATCCGGACGCCCCTTAACGGCGTAGTCGGCTTTACAGACCTGGTTTTAAAAACAGAGTTGAACGAAACCCAGCACCAGTATCTTTCCATAGTCAACCAATCGGCCAATGCCTTGTTGAGTATTATTAATGATATCCTGGATTTTTCCAAAATCGAAGCCGGGAAGCTGGAGCTTGATATCGAGAAATGCGACCTGTACGATATCGGTTCGCAGGCAACGGATATCATTACCTACCAGGTTCAGAAAAAAGGGCTGGAAATGCTCCTGAACATCTCCTATAACCTGCCCAGGTTTATTTGGGTAGATCCGGTGCGGCTAAAACAAATCCTTATTAACCTGCTAAGCAACGCCGCGAAGTTTACCGCAACAGGCGAGATTGAGTTAAAGATAGAGGAAGTAGCGGCGTCATCACCGGTACCCGGCACTACGTTCCGCTTTAGCGTGAGGGATACCGGTATCGGGATAAAAGCCGAAAAACAGGGCAAAATATTTGAAGCGTTTTCACAGGAAGATGGATCGACCACTAAAAAGTATGGCGGCACCGGCTTAGGCCTTACCATTTCAAATAAGCTGCTGGGTTTAATGAACAGTAAACTGCAGCTGGAAAGTACGCCGGATAAAGGCAGCACTTTTTACTTTGATATCCATGTACAAACCGAACAGGGCGACCCGGTTAGCTGGGAAAACATCGACCTTATCAAAAAAGTGCTTGTTGTTGACGACAACGACAACAACCGGTTAATCATCAAACAAATGCTGTTGTTGCGGCAAATATCAACTACAGAGGCAAAAAATGGTTTCGAAGCCTTACAGCTACTGGCCACTGGCGAATGTTATGATGTAATTGTGATGGATTACCATATGCCCTACATGGATGGGCTGGAAACGATCAAAAAAATCCGCGAAAGCTTTAGCGATTCGCCAACCGGCCAACCCATTATTTTATTACACAGTTCGTCTGATGATGAAAAGGTGATCAAATCATGTGAAGAGTTAAAGGTGAACTACCGGATGGTGAAACCCATCAAAACCGAGGATATATATAATGCCTTATCCCGTTTACATCAAAAAACAATTACCGAAGTCCGCCCTAATGAACCTGTGACCGTTGCCGAAGTACCTGGCGACATTACCGTGCTGATTGCCGAGGATAACGCGGTGAATATGTTATTAGCCAAAACTATCATCCGGCGGATTGCCCCAAATGCTTTGATCCGGGAGGCGGGTAATGGCCTGGAGGCGCTTGCCAGTTGCCGGTTAAACTGGCCCGACCTTATTTTGATGGATATCCAGATGCCGGAGATGAATGGTTACGAAGCTACCCGGCAAATCCGCGCGATACAAGGAGACCGGCAAATTCCTATTATTGCCTTAACGGCCGGCAATGTAAAAAGCGAAAGAGAAAAATGCCTGGAAGCAGGCATGGACGATTTTGTTGTTAAGCCGGTAGTTGAAGAAACCATTATTGCTGTTTTCCATAAATGGCTGCATTTTTTTGATTCTCCGGCGGCATCCGTGCCAGGCTCAGATTTTCCGGTTGACCTGCCGCAGCACTTTGATATACAACACGTAAGGAGCTATTTTGGAGACGATGAAGAGATTTTAAAGGAATTGCTGAGCCTGACCAAGATAGAATTAACAGACTCACTTTCCCTGTTGCAAGGAGATTTGAAGCCGGCAGATTTGAAAAAATTAAATTTACATGGGCACAAGCTTTACGGTACTGCGGTAACCGCCGGTTTAAACCACCTGGCGAAGTTGGCCAGGGAAATGGAGCATACGCAGGCTTTTGTAAAGGAAGAGATGCAAACGCTCCTATACGGAATAATGGCCGAGATTAAACTGGTTATAGGTTTGTTGGAAAAGGAAATCATTAACTGAACAGGGAAACGCTGAAAGTAATTGGCCAGAGTTGCACACCTGGCTGCCAACACCTATGTTCCGGTTGCGGGTTTATCAGGTGAGATGACAAAACTTAAGTCTGAGTTGTTCAGTATGTAAATCTGCTCAAAAAAGGCTCTATACAGCCTCGATTAAATCAAACTATTACCCCCCTTCCGTGTTGAAAAGCTGAACACAGCTCATGAAATTTAAACACATCCATTTTATAATCAACCCGGCATCGGGCAAGGAAGAGCCCATCCTCGCCTACATTAACAGGGCTTTTGACCGTAGTAATACCAAATGGGATGTATCTGTTACCCAACGCGACAAGGGCCCCGCTGATATTGCAAAAAAACTCATCGGCAAAACTGATTTGGTTGTGGTGTACGGCGGCGATGGATGTGTAACTGATACCGCCGCCGCTTTACACCTAAGCAATACGCCAATGGCTATTATTCCGGGCGGCACCGCCAATGTTATGGCCAAAGAGCTGGCCATCCCGTTAGATACCATAGCAGCGCTTGAGCTATTGAAAAGCAAGCACCGCTTAAAAGCCATTGACATGGGGCTGGTTAACGGCCATCCTTTTTTATTACGGATTAACCTGGGCATTATGGCCGATATGATTTTACAGGCCGGCCGCGAACTAAAGGACAATATTGGCCAGTTGGCCTATGGCGTTACGGCCATTAAAACTATAGTAAATGCTGCCCCCGTTAAGTACAAACTGAAGATAGATGGTACGATGATAGAAGAAACTGCCGTTTCGCTCACAGTAACCAATTCGGGCAATATTGGTATAGCCGGGTTAGATATGCTGCCGGGCATTAGCATAACCGATGGTTTGTTGGACGTAATACTTATGAAAGACAACAATTTAAGTTCGGTATTAAAGGTTGCAGGCAGTACATTGCTGCAAAATACCACCGAAGCGTTAAAACACTGGACATGCAAAAATATAGTTGTATATATGGATGCCAAACAGGCTTTTATCCGTGATGATTGCGAACAGAAGGCAAAAAAATTAACCATTCATGTTTTACCGGCAGCTATCAATATATTAGTGCCACGTTAAACCAGCAAAACAATATGCTCGCAAAAATTAAAAGTATTTTAAAGGTGGTTTACCTATCATGCCAAATGGTGTATGATAATGCCTACCGCATATTAACAGGGCTGCCGCAGCTTAAGCGATGCCAGATAACGGCCAACCTGTATTTAGGCAGTCAATATAATTTGGTGGGCTTACGCAAGTTAAAGGATTTAGGGGTTACAGCAATTATAAACATGCGGATGCACTCCATTTACAGCGGGGCCCAATACAAAGGCTTTCATTACCTGCATTTACCCACACCCGATAATACCCCACCGCCGCTGGATGTGCTAAAAGAAGGCGCCAACTTTGCCGATGCAGCCATAAAAAGCGGCGGCAAAGTATACATTCATTGCCGCCAGGGCCTTGGCCGCGGGCCAACCATGACCATTGCCTATTTGCTTAAAACCGGCTTAACCTTTGATGACGCGATAGCGATGGTAAAAAAAGTGCGCACATTTATTAACCCGCGCAAAAGCCAGGTTGAGGTGCTGAAACAACTGGAACAATTTTACCAGGACCACCCGTCAGAACAAAGCATTATTTAGATACCACAGTCTCGGGAGACTGCCATTGTATCCCTCAGGATGATCCTGAAAAAAATGGGGATGACGTGTTGGCTTTAGATGCTCACAACCATGTCATTATAAGCGATAGCGTGGCAACCGCGAACCGTGCAGGTCCGCCATACATAGTTCGCGATTGCTTCATTCCTCGCAATGACATAGATTACATTTAAAAACAACACTAATAATCAGATACTTACAAACAAACCCTCAGAACTCAAGATTCCCGACTCAAAACTATCTTTACTTATCAGCATTAATAACGATTTTCTTTTCCTTTAACCCTGCCGAAGTAGCGGTTAAGGTAATTGGCCCTGTATGGCTTCCGTCTGATTGGATAATAACCTGAGCCAGGCCATTGAACAGCTTTCTTTTCCAGGCAGTTGCGGGGGCTTTAAACTGAATTACGCCGGGGTCCTGGTTTGGGTTATCCCAGGGGTTTTTCTTTTTAATGGGCAGTGCAACAATAACTATACTGTTTTTGCCTGGGTACAACAATGCTTTATTTATAGTGAACACATCCTGATCTTTATGATAATCAACATTGGCAGCTAACAAATGGCCATTGAAATAAATTGATTGCTTGCGGCCAATGCTCTTATAAAAAAAAGTGAGCGGAAAACGCGTCATATCATCGGTTAAATTAATGCTGCCGCGATAAACCCAGGCTTTTACGCTGGTATCGCTGATGTTGGCAAACGCTTTTTTCCAGTTACTATCATCAAAGGTTGCTGCTGTTTCGTTTTTACCGGTGGTGTCTGGCACAGGCAATTCCCGCATATTTTCAATAGGCATATTTACAATCGTTTCCAGGTACTTATCGGGCTCAAGCGAGGTTGGGTTGCCATTGCCAACACCGATAATCCGGCCGGAGCCTTCAATTTTAAAACTTATTTCGTTGTTGGCATCAGGAACCGGGAACCCTTTTTTATCAAGCAGGCTAACCTTAACAACAGCTACATCCTGCGCATTGGCTTTCAGGGAACTTTTATGCGCTTCGAGGGCAATGGCTTGCGGGCCGCCGGTGGTTTGTACAGTTTCGGTCAGCACCTGTTTACCGCCGGTATAACCAATGGCTTTTAGCGTTCCGGAGCTGTATGCAACGTTCCATTCCAGGTGCCCGTTTTTGGTCATCGCTTTTTTGCCCTTGGTTTTACCATTTAAAAACAGTTCTACTTCATCACAATTACTATATGCCCATACATTTATGGGTTGATTTTCTTTGCCCTTCCAGTTCCAGTGCGGCAACAGGTGTAATACCGGCTTATTGCCCCACCAGGCCTGCAGGTACCAGGCATCATCCTTCGGAAAACCGCACTGATCCAGCATTCCGAAATATGATCCGATAGACGGCCATCCATAAGGCGTAGGTTCGCCGCGGTAATCAAAACCCGTCCAGATGAACATGCCAGCTAAGAACGGCCGCTTGGCGTAGTAATTCCAGCCCTCTTCAATACTGTACGCGTTGGGCCTCGGCTTGGCATCATAAGCAGCTTTATAATGGAGCGAATCGTTACTAAAGTAAACACCGCGGGTAGCAAAGGTCGATCCTTCCTCGGTACCCCATCCCTTTTGCTGCGGAAATTTTTGATGCTGGGCATCGGGGTTCTCCTGTGCTATGTAGTTAAAGCCTATTAAGTCCATCACGCCCGATAAACCCTTCCCCCAGCCACCGCTAAACGCTGCCGTAACCTCGCGGGTAGTATCCAGGCTTTTTACATAGGCCTGCATGGTGCTTGCAATACGTGCGCCGGTCTCCGAGTTTTCAATCCCCCACTCCTCGTTACCTACCGACCAACTGATCACGCTTGGGTGATTACGGTCTCGGTCAATCATTTTTTTCAAATTTCCCAGGTGATAGTCGTCTATGCCCATCAAGCGGTTTTCGTCAATCACTAACATGCCCAAACTATCGCAGGCATCTAACAATTCGGGCGTGGGCGGGTTATGCGAGCAACGGTAAGCATTGCTACCCATTTCCTTTAAACGGGCAATTCTGAAATATTGCAGCTCGTCGGGTATGGCTGCGCCAACTCCGGCATGCTCCTGGTGGTTGTTGGTGCCTTTTATTGCCAGCCGTTTACCGTTTAAGTAAAAGCCCATATTGGCATCAAAACGCAGGGTACGTATGCCAAAGCGTGTTACATACTCATCAACAGGCACATTATTTACCAAAATGGTAGTAACCAAACGGTGCAGATAAGGTGTATCTACCGACCATAATTTGGGGTGCGGTATTTCCAGCTGACTGCTGTACTCGCCTGTTTTAAAAGGCTGCAGGCTATTGCCATCAGTTTGCTTAGTGGCCAGCAAATGATTATTATCACGATCGTAAACTTTTTGTACAATGACAAAATTATCCGCCCCGGTGCCGTAATTGATCACGTTGGTTTTAATGGCCAGCTGCGCCTTGCCATTATTAACATTGCTGCTAACAAATGTACCGTTGGCCGCCACATGCAGGGGCGATGTTTTATTGAGCCATACGTGCCGGTAAATGCCGGCGCCTTCATAAAACCAGCCCTCTTCCATAGTTGCATCAACCCTTACGGCAATGGTATTATCGCCACCGTAGTTTAAAAGCTGCGAGATATCATATTCAAACCCATTGTAGCCGCTTAACTCGGTACCCAGGTAATGCCCGTTTACCCAAACGGTAGAATTGCGGAAAACACCATCAAAGGCAATGGTAATATGTTTGCCGTAATCCTGCTGTAGTACAGTAAATTTTTTGCGGTACCAACCAACGCTGCTTTCCGGAAAATTCCGGCCCAGGGCCTTAAAACCATGGCTATAGCTGGCTTTTTCACTAAAACCCAGTTCAACGGCCCAATCATGTGGTAAATTGAGCTTACGCCAGGGCCTATCGTCAAAATCAGCGGCGGCGGCGCCATCGCCGTAGCCGGCCTTGGCGAAATAAGAGAAATAGCCGGTACCATTGTTAAAATCTTTAGCGGCATCAAACGGATGGCCGTAGGCAAACCGCCAGCCGGTATCTATACAAAAATGCTCCCTTGATTTTTTGCCATCGGCCATCTGTGCCGAAACAATTAAAGGAAAAACAGATAGCAACAACAAAAAGCGGAATGTTTTCATATATACCCGGGTAAGTAACATTTTTTTGAATTCGAGCTTATAATACGCCTATAAAAATAACCGTTAAAAACACAGCTATCTAAAAAAACGTCCCCAATGAAATTATTTGAGCACATTTTGATAAAATAGTATTGATTGAAGAAGCTAAAGGCAGAATGCATAAAGCTTAAAGCTAACACAACTGTTGGCTGTGCGGCACGGAGTTTAAAGTTGATGAATGCTATAAACCGGCGGCTTAGCTGTATCCCGTTTAATTATCTCGCGGGCTTCAAGGTCCAGCTTCACTGTTTCGCCATACCAATGGGCATTGCCTGTAAAAGTGGCGTGTACCTGGTCATGAAGGGCCTGCATCAGCTGGGTATGGGTAAGGCTTTGATCTTTTAAAATTTGCAGTATGGCGACCTTGATCACTTCGTACTTTTCGGCCGAGATAATTTTGCCCTGTTTATTGGGATCGGGATGCAAGGTTTGAATTTTGGCTTCTTTCATTATAACCGGGCTATAAATTGGATCTGATATTAAGTTAAGCACTTTTTTCGCGCCAAGCTGTTAAATCGCAAAGCAATTTGCTGTTTTTTTTTGCCCTTTGCGCCTTCACGCGAAATAATTATCCTTTAAAAACCAATTTACTTTAAGCCTTGCGCCTTCTGCTTTTAGCTTATCAATTACTCCTCTTCAGCGCAGCCGCCAAATGCTGCCCCTGGTAAACCAGGTGCAAGGCAATGCTATCGCCATATAGCTTGCCGGTATGTGGGGCATTCCCGTTGGGTACCGGTACGTTAAACGAAAAATCGTCGCCGTTTATCATGCCATCGGTAATATTCACCTCGCCGGCCGGGGTCAGGGCGGTGCCGGTCAGCTTGCCGCTGTCCACTTTAAAATTGTAGCCAAGCTGAAATGGTTTATTTCCCGGAAGTATAACCTGCCCGGCCCACTTACCTGCAAGGCTATTTATCGCAGCAAAACAAACGCTAAATATCAGCACCAATAGCACGGTTACAGAGATCATTTTTTTCATCGGGGGGAAATTTTGTTAACTGATATACAAATTGAGCGGTAATTAGTTTTATTTTTTGATTTGGCCCGGTTTTCATCGCTATTGGTATGAACCTGGATTAAACAGATTTATCAGTTTTTTGGATTGATTTGAGACATGCTTATTTATGACAACTTATACATCTTGCAGATAGCAAAAAAAACCGGTTTCAATATCGAAAACCGGTCTTTTAAATTTATAGGATTGAAGTATAATCACTACGGCACTATGCTCCACAACTCGGCATCGTACCGGTTTTCGTACCATTGCTCCAGCTTGGTACCGGGGGTGGGGTTGCTGTTGGGCACGTTTAGCGCCAGTAAACTGCGGCGACTAATGATCTTGAAATAGCCACTGCCCATATCCTGAACCCGCCACTCCTGCGCATTGCCGCCTACATCGTTCCATTCTATCAAAATATTACCGGCGCTTAAGGAGTTACCGGCATCATCCAAACACAAATTACTTGCGGCCGATTTAATTTTATAATAACCATTACCCAAACTGGTAAACACCCATTTTTGCGCTATGTTGCCATTATCTGTCCACTCCTGTAATTGTGTGCCGGGCGTAGTTGAACCGCCCGGCACATCCAGGCATTGCCCGGTAACTTTTGATTTGATGCGATAGGTGCCGTTGGCTATAGGCATGCTATAGCTGGTACCAATAGCAGGCGCAGGGATTGGAATACCTTTTTCAATCGGGTAACCAAAAAAGGGCACATCGCCATCCCAGGCAAATTGCTGGGTCATGATCCTCCTGTCCCAGCCGGAGCCATCGGCATTGGCGGCATGGTATACTATCCACCACTGGATATTATCGGGCGATTTAACAAACGACGCGTGCCCCGGACCAAATACGTTACCAAATTTGGCAAATGCAGGGGTTGATTGTTTTGTCCACGATGCTTTTGACATTAAGTTGCCGTTGGTGCAGGTAAGGCGGCCAAGGCAATAATCGTTAGTCCAGCTGCCGCTTGCCGAATAGATGACACTAACCGTTGTACCGCTTAGCAGCGTTTCGGGGCCTTCGTTCACAGTTGGCGTGCCCACCTTTTCCCAGGCATAATCGGGCCGCGAGATCTCGACCCTTTGGCTGTTGATGGTATAAGGATTGCTCATGGTAGCTATGTACAGGTATTGCGATACATTGGTAGTACCCTCCCAGCCCGACCATATAAAATAAGTTACCCCGTTATACACAAACGGAGAACCGTCAATTGCCCAATTATCGGTAGTGGCCGCCAGTTTGGCTTTGTAATTGTAGCCACCGTTCAAGGGATCATTGGCATCGGCGCCACCTTCCAGAACATGCATGCGATGGTTGTTGTTATTACCATCATCGGCTGCAAAATATACATACCAGCGCCCGCTCAGGAAATGCAGCTCGGGAGCCCATAAATCGCTGGAATAGCTGGTGCCTGCCGGTGGTGTAAAAATATAGGTTTTGGTTTGCTGCAGGATGCTTTGCAGTGCAGATGATTTGGCTATCCAAAGCCGGCCACCGTCCGATCCGCAGTAATAGTAATAGCTGCCTACGCGTATCACCCAGGGATCATAATAGCTGCCGTTATCAACAGAGGGCAGCGCGTTGGCAAAAATGGCCGACAGACTGTTGGTTTTTGGTTTCGACGATTGGCTCGAATCGGCAACGCCTGTTTTTAAGCTGGCTTTTGTTTTTTGACAACTGTTAAATAATAATATCAACGCGATCGCCGACAGGATCAGAAACTTGTTTTTCATATTATAGGTTGTTGGTTAGTATTCGTGCAATGCAGCTTTGCATCATAACATCGTGTACTCAAACCATCGTTTTACCGGCACTGCTACCCATCCCTCCCTCATTTTATAAAGAAGTGAAAACGGCAGGCATCCCTCGTTGTAAAACAAATTCGGGTTTAAATCAGTAAGATTAAGCAATAGTTATATTGTTTATCAATTGGTATTTATAAGGGCCTTTGATGGTTTGCTTAATAAGCAAGCAAATAACTTTATTTATTGGGAAACAATTGAGTATCAACGTATCAATAGTTAGCAAAATCGTATCAATTTTACTGATTTATGGGGCGGATAACAAAGTACCATTAGATTAATTGCGATGACATGGGAATCCGGTGGTACAAAAGGGTACGTTACGGGCGGGGCGAACTTCGATTTAAACTGAAAGCCACTCCCCCCAATTTAATCCACCATCCAATTCTTCCCTGCTAAACTCAATATGCACTACCCTCCTCTTTTTATTATTTGTAGTACGGTTTGATGCATGGAGCAGCAAGGGGCGCATAATCATCACGCCGCCTGCGTTTACATTGCAGGTGGTTTCTGTTTCCAGGTCCCAGTTGATGGTTTCGGGGCGGCACACGCCTTTTTGATGCGATCCGGGTACAACCTTCAGCGCGCCGTTGTCGCCGTTGGTATCGTCGACATGGATGCGAATGGTGAAGTTATTTTGCAGGATGTTTAAAGGCGGCTGTACGCCAAACTGGTTTTGTTTTACCGTCCAGGGGCCATAGCCGCAGGCGTCAATCCTCTTATCAACCACAATGGTTAAATCCTGGTGCCAGGCTACAAACCAGTTGCTTAGTTCGGGTTTATCAAAGTAGATGGATTTGGTAACAAAGTATCCTTGGCCGAATAATGCCCGGATGAGTTCCTTTAGCTTTGGGTTAAAGATTAAAGGAACCACCTTAGGCAGTTCCTTTAAAAATTGCCTGATGGCAAACAGATCGTCGGTTTTACGGAAGGCGGGGTTTGACTGATCGGCCGCTTCAATTGCAGTTATGATACTATTAACTTCTGCCTGGGTGTAAATATCATTTACAATGGCAAAACCATCAGTTAAAATATTGTCCTGTTGTGCCATTACCACAGCCGGCCTGGTTTAAACCGTTTTTAATTCGCTTTTTCGGCGCAGTATCGACATAAAGAAACCGATTACCATGATGATAGTACCCGCCCAGAAGAAATTGATAAAAGGGAACTGGATGGCCTTCATTACCACGAATTTCTTTTTGCTTTCGGGCTGCTGATAAACTATAATCTCTACCGTTTTATGCTCGGGTATCACCTTGCTGAAACGCAGTTTTAAACCGGCATCATCAACTTTGCGGGCAAAATCAAATACGTTCCCGTTTTTGATCATGTAAACCGGGGTAGCGCTATATTTATTACCGTTGGATACAATTTCCAGGTGTGCACCGATAGCTACGTCACTATCGCTAAGCGGGATATTTTCTACTTTAGCCTCTTTATTTAAACCCGTTAATACAATATATCCATCGCGGTACCTGATAGTGTCGCCGGTTTTTACTTCGTGGCTCACTGGTGCATCGTAATTTTTATCGTCGTTATCGGCATCGTGGGCAGCCTCGGCGCTTTCGGCACCTGCTTCGGTTGGTGTTATAGCGTTGGTTAGCGTAATGTGGGTATAAATGTCGCTAAACAGGTAATGACGTGTATCCGGCGAGGCCGACATGGTGCCCTTGCTCACCTGTACTTTAGGTTTCAATGTAAACTCCTCGGTAATTTTACCACTGGCATCCATTTTTTTATAGTTGATTTTAAACCAGTGATTTGGCGATGATATCGAGTCGCCTATGTAGGTAACTGTATAATCGCCCAGCTTTGTTGGCTGGTTGCGGTATACGGTAACATTTTCGCGCGGGTTTTCTTCTTTGGCAAATTCGGCGTTATATGCTTCTCCGGTGTTGTTTATAGATATTACTTTGCTGGTACCTGCCGAAATAAGCGCGCCTATCATCAGCAAACCAAAGCCAATATGTGCAACTGCCGATCCGGCCAGTTTAAACTTCCCTTTAAAAGCATCGGCCAAAACTTTGCCATTTACCAATACCGAATAAACCGAACCCCACATGGCCAGTACAAACACGAAACTGAGTTTATATACACCAGACGTATAAGCGATAAGCGCCGTTAATGCCGCGGCAATAAGCAGGTACGAACCTGTAGTAACGAAGAATTTACTGACATCCGTTTTTTTGTATTTTAAAAACTGGCTAAAACCGGTTACCAATACGATGATGAACACAAACGACGATTGGATAACGTTGTAGTGCTTAATAATATCAGACGGCGGCGCCATTTTGGTATGGAAAATGGCATTCCAAACCGGCACCGAAGTTACTACCAGCAAATGGAAGCACGACAGCCCCATAAACACAGCGCCCACAAACATCCAAAATTCTCGGCTGTAAGTATCTTCGTCTTTTTTGGTGATTGGTAACTCCTTAAAGCGGGAAACCAGTAACCATACAGTTATCCCAAGAAATATAAAAATACTGATAACCAATTGCCAAAACATACCCAGGTCGGTAAAGGAGTGTACAGATGTATCGCCCAAAATACCGCTCCTGTTCAGGAATGATGAGTACCAGGTAAGCACATTGCTTAACAGCACCAAAAATGTTGCTGTAAAATACGAATGGCCGGTATTTTTAAATACGATTAATACGTGAAGGCCTGCTACGAGTACAATCCATGGAAAGATAGAGGCATTCTCTACCGGATCCCAGGCCCAGAAGCCGCCAAAATTTAGTGACTCGTAGGCCCAGAAAGATCCCATAACCACACCGGTGCCCAGTATCATACAGGCAAACAACGCGTAAGGAATTGCAGGAGCTACCCATTCTTTGTATTTTTTTTGCCAAAGGCCCGCTACCGCGTAAGCAAACGGCACTACCATAGATGCAAAACCCAGGAATAAGGTTGGCGGGTGAATGATCATCCAGTAATTTTGCAGTGATGGCACCATGCCCTGCCCGTCTTTAATAAACTCCAGGTAATTGGGATTAGAGAAGATGGGGGCTTCCATTGATTGCCTTAACAGCAAAAACGGCGAACTGCCTACCCGTTGACCGAAGATCTCGACACCTAACACCATAGCTGCCAATACCACTTGCGACATGGCCACTACCGTCATCACCGGGCGCTCCCATGATTTGGAGCGGAAGATAAGGAAGGTACCTAAAACAGCCTGCCAGAACAGCCAAAGCAAAAAGCCGCCCTCCTGCCCGTTCCAAAAGGCCGAAAGGATATAGTAAATAGGCAACGAGCGCGAGGTATAAGCCCAGGCGTAATGATATTCGAAATAATGCTTATAAATGAGTGTAAACAGGCATACACCTATACCGATGATAGAAGCTAAGTTTACCAGGAAGCCCGCGCGGCCCAGTTTTTGCCAAAGGCTGTTTGGCTTGCCGGCATCGTCGGTAGTGGCAAAATAATAACTTATAAATGATAAAAGCGCGGCACCGAACGAAAGGACGATAAAGAACTGGCCTATCTGGCCCGGTAAAAGGTGTTCACCTTTAAATTGAATATCCATTAAAATGGGTTTATATGCTGGCCGACGCGGCCTTAACT
>Ga0307515_10002797_pt1 | contig 37153 bp, 46 predicted proteins | sample 17_EM_MG_FD_194513 | JGI IMG/M metagenome (GOLD analysis project Ga0307515, IMG submission 194513) | Populus trichocarpa ectomycorrhiza microbial communities from riparian zone in the Pacific Northwest, United States - 17_EM | ecosystem: Host-associated > Plants > Roots > Unclassified | place... | reverse complement strand
ACAGGGGCTCAAAACGCACCTGGATCCTGAACTACACGATTCCTTTTACCAGCATGCCTTCTAGTCTGCAATATTCGGGAACAATGGCAGCGTAGCTCATGAACGAGTCGACGTCTGGGTCGGTTACTTTGCCGAGGCCAACCTGCAAGTCGTTCTCCGAGGTCGAAGTCATCACAGTGACCGGCGTTAAAGGGGCACTCGTTGTCGCCGAAGTCTCGCCTCCCGCGGTGTTCGAGAGATCAGGGGAAAGCAATTCGGAACTGATGAACGGTGCGGGGTTTTGCCCGTTTAGAGCGGATGCGGCCAACGCCGAATTAGACAGCAGGCTGAGCGAGGCACTCGTGGTCTGTAAGGGGCCAGTAATAGCTGAGGTTGTTAGAGACCTCAGCCTGCCCGTGGCCACGTCTATGTCAATTTCCTCTTCGTCCTCTTCAACTACAACCGTGGTCCCAAGACCGGATCGCGGGTGGTGACTGTACGGCGTACTCGAGCCACTGCCACCTCGGCTGCTTCCGCCGGTAGGAAGACCCCCGACAACCGGAGTGGAGACCGCCGAATTACTGAGTTGTGAAACGGTACTGACGCTGGTCTTCAACGCTAATCCTCCAGTCATCATCCACCGTTTCGAAAATACTTTTCGTAGATCGTCTTCAAAAGTGCCCCCTGCACGTATACCACCTCTCTCTCTACCCCAGATCCACCTGGCGACATACGCACCTCCCATGCTTGCCCGTGACGGATGACCTTTAGCTGGAGCGTTCCTGTGAGGTGCCAGCTGCGCAGCGTCGATCTGGGACGTGGGTATGATGACAGGGGTATTGAAAATGTCCCCAATGATGTTGACGACAGATGGGAAGTTGGCAGCCGCGCCGGTCGCGAGGATTCGTGATGGTAATGTGAAATAATCATACGGGTCGAATGCCAAACCAAGCTTGCTGGGTGGTGGGTTTGTGGGAACAGTCCCCCCTCGACCGACGGTGTTTCCGAAGATACCTGATGTCAAAATCCTGGACCAACGGACACGGAATGAAAGGAATTGGCTCTCGAGAAGGCATCGCGGATTTGCTCGCAGGTCACGGAACTCGTTGACCTTTATGCCAGTCTCGAATCTGAAGATTCCTTTCACGTGAGAGAAGGGAAATCCGTCAGCTTGGAGAAACCAAAAGCTGAATAGTTTGTCGTCCAAGCTTGGGGGAGAATTTAGCTCGGATGAAAACTTGAGGTGGCGGCGACTCACCCTATCGAACCACCTGGCGGCACGATGTCTACCAGACGGTCGAATGCACTCCAGCTTTTGGTGTACATATCTCTCACCAATGCTCGTGGCACATCGGCATTCCTGCCTAGATTTCAACTCGCGTGACTCGGGAGACATAATGCAAATAATACCTGCTCGTCAATGCAACGATATATTTGCGCTTCTCGCTTGGGTCTTGAGCGGGGTGTGGATATAGGTTGAAAATGCGGGAGGGGACATAGTTGGCTGCGGATGCCATAAAGTAATCCATTGGCCCGAGCTGCAAGACGGCATCTGTGGGCTGGGGAATGAGGGAAAGGTACGAGGAGAGCGTGTCCAAGGCGAAGGGCGCGACGATCGTATCTGAAAGGTGGGGTCAGAGACAGTATAAGGGGAAACAGAAGTAAACAGCTCACCATGATCGAAGCGGTATCGGTCGACAAGATATCGGCTAACCATCCCAATCTTCCGACCGCCTCCAGAAAGATCCACGTCACCAAGCCAAGTTCTGATACGCCTTCCCTCTTCCCGATTTCCGCCAATGATCTCAAGGACACCTTCGTCCCAATGGCCTGGACTGCTGCTTGTTCCATGTACCCACATTCCAGTCGCGCAAGCTTCTGGTTCGTTCATTCCCACCCACGATCCACACATCATGCTGCATAAGAACGCGGAGGCGACCTGAACACGACCCGTTCTCGCCCAAACCTCTGGCCAGGCTTCACGCACGCGCAGTAGTTGTGCCGCAATCAGGGATGACTGAGCACAGGTTCCAACACGGGCTGCCATGTGATCGGGACCACCGAGAGCGGCTTCAATGGCAAGCGCGTGAGTGTGTGCCGAGGTATCCTGAGCAACGGGAACGTTGGGTATTGAGAAGCATTGTGATGTGAGCTGACTGTTGAGGCTGAGTCGAGGGTCTAGTACGGCTAGATTGGGCACGGTGTTTGCCTTCCACCAAACGAGAGCGTGCTGCGAAGAGTTGGGTAAGTCGGTTGGGTGAAAACTGCGGGGAACTAACTTGAGCAGAACCACCTATTGCACGTATCCTCGCGAGGTCGTGGTTTCTGTGGAGCTTTTCCAGGAGGAGGTCTGGGTGCAGGGTCAGGGAGATCGAGATACCAAAAAAGGACAAGGTAAAAGCGGAAAGCAAAATTTGGTTCCGTTGGACAAGCAGGAGATGAAATGAAGACGCACCGAGTGCTTTGACCCACATATCGACCGGAGTCGTGTACGCATCGCCTGGGGTGGTGAAGATCCCGCCCTGCGTCCTAGACACAAGGACAACGCTGTCAGCTGATGGACCACACGACCGAAGCTGTCTTTGACTGCATGAAGATGCGATGAAGCGATTCGGGGTGTATGGAAGGGCGGATGAACGGGATATGAACGCTCACTGATACTCCGGCACTTCGATGTCAAAATCCACGCACTCCACACCCATCAACTCAAGGTTGTCATCTACGAGAGTAGCACGCAGTTGGTCGGTCGCCAACTCGATGCCGAGGAAGAGAGAGGATCCGGGCTTGGATTGGAGCATGTCTTTTGATCGCCAACGGCAAAGAGAGGAAACGAAGGGGGAGAGGGAGAGAGAAGAGTGTGGTTAAAGAGATGTTAGATGTACGATTAAGGGCGCCCGTTGTTGTTGATAACAGGATGAGCCGGGGGTATACCAGCCGGAAGAAGGAGGAAGAGGTAGAACGGTTTGGAGCAGATCACGACAGAGTTTGGTCGCGGTCAAACGCTCATCGTCGTCGAAGGCGACAGTCTACATCACGAAAACCCGTCCGTACCACCAATCCACCACCACCTTTCCTTTTCCACATCCCCTGCCCACCCTCCGGCCGGTATCTCCCGGCAAACACCCGGGCCGACATCTCCCCTCCGGCTCATTCTGGCTGACGCTTCCTCCATTTTCCAAGTCCTTTTTCAAATGCGCGGGCATCGACCCCATCCGGAACCAAACAAAAAGTCACCCCTTGGAGACAAGTCCAGTCCGGAAGCAAAGACGCAAAATAATCAGGCGCTTACCGAGTGATTCCACTTCCTTGTTACGTGTCTCGTCGTCAAAGAAGAGCTATAGGCCGGTGGTCAGATTGACAGGAGGAAAAGCGGCGAGACCTACCATCTCAGAATAGGGTATTCCTGTCGCTTCGTGAAGCTTGCGGAAGTGCGTCTTCTTGGAACCTGTTTCAAGTGTGTTATTGCCTCTGCGGGAAATCTGTCTGAGCGAGAGGGCATACCTGGGTATATCTCCACCTGATCGAAAAGTTTCCCAGCCGCAACTGGTGTTCCGTGTTTGTCTCCGGACTTTGGGTTTGCGGGGACCAGGAGGAGCGATAGCGCTCGTTTCGCCCTATAGTTCAATCTCAGACATCGTTACCTCTCCAAACTTCCTGTCCATCACTTACACCGAAGGTGCGCTAGTTCTGGAACACGCCGCGACGAATACACCTTCTGCCTTCAGTCGGTGCAAGATCTGAGGCACGTCCTCGTAAAAACAAATCTCGTTGTCGTCTCTGTGCCTTTGCTTAGCCCGTGGCGATTGCTCAGTATGATCTGAATTCCCACCTATCCAACACCTGGTTGGTCGTATTGCCTTCTCTCCTCAGTGGTCCTGCTCATAGCTTAGATCTCGTCGCTAATGCATACCGCTGTGAGCTTACCTGAAACATGGGTATCGACCCAAAGGGGCCAGAGAGTGTAACTGAGCGTGAAACGCATCAACAAATTTCGACCCATTATTGAGAGTAGATAGGACAAACCGACTCTAAATCAAAGGCGATTAGCTTGGGCATACGACTCGCCATGGTGGTGGTTTGGGCGGCGGGCGGATGACTGGATCAGCGCCCCCAGCAACAGAAATGATGGGTCGCTCGGGACCGCCACCAATATGAGCGCTAGACCCAATTCCACTCATTCCGACGGTTCAACAATCCGTAGTGTGCCACCACGCTATCACCACGACAAGGACATCCGTGGATACATCTGGACGTGTAGTACTCGCGACGGCGCATTGTTGTTCGAAACAAGCCCAAATCCGGATCCGGGATGAGTTCGTTGGCTTTCCTCGTAACGGAGCTACAGGTGTGGATTTACCATTATCCTTCTCCATCCGGATACTCAAGTGGCCGTAGTCTCTGTCCAGCGAGACGAAGCGAAGGCACCCGGAAGTCAGAGAGGTGTTTGTGGTTTTATCCAGCTCGCTGGCTTCAGCACTAACGTCATCGCAAGGCCGCAGAAAAGTCGTTGGCCATCTTAAGGGCATCTCCAGAGCAGGCGACCGCAAACCTTGCATCCGGTATGCTCCTTTACCCTCCGCCCCACAGGTTTCCTGATCCATCGCCGTTTGCACGATAGACGGACCACACTCCGATGACCTCCTCCGCCCTGTTTTCATGGGGTGCGCGACGAAGAATGCCAAGGTCGTCGCAATCTCGCTCGGCTCACTCCACCGCCTCATTTCTCTCAAAGCGGTCCCGCTGTCTGCGGTCCCCGTGATTGTCAACACCATGGGAGATTGTATCAATCAGGGGGTAGATATCCAACTGAGGATTCTTCAGACACTCCTATCGCTCCTCACCAACTTTCCTTCCGTCCATGGCGAACTCCTCGGCGATGTCGGTCACGTTTGTTCTGTCTACTACTCAATTATTAACCGGAGCGCGTGTCACAGGCTCTACTCCTATGTTTCAAACTTCAAGACTCTCGGATTGCGGTGGTATCCTCGACCGCCGCTGCTACCCTCAGGCAGTTGGTCATGTTTGTGGTTGACAAAGTTGTCGATGAAGACAAACGGGAGGTGTTCAGCGACGTCGAAGACGTGTATCTCCCCGACGGTACCACGAGATCTCTCAGTCCATCTGCGCGTGACGCGTTTGCGGTCTTCGAAGATTTGTGTTTGCTCGCAAACTCAGAGAGACCCCATTTCCTGAAGTTGGAATTCCTACATAAAACTTTCGCCCTCGAGCTGATAGAGAGCGTGTTGACGAACTATCATGACCTGTTCCGGAAGGTATAAGCACTAATTTGCACTCCTACGTTGGCTGACTGGTAATCCTTAGCATTCTGAACTGCTCCTACTCCTCCAACACCACCTCAGCCCGCTCTTGCTGAAGGCATTGTCCGAACGGCCGTTGTTCCCGTTGACTCTCCGGTCTACCCGGGTGGTATTCCTCTTACTGAAGCAGTTCTCTGCTGAACTCGACACCGAGTCGGAGGTCTTCATGATGCTCTTGATCAAAATCATCAGCAGTGGCACCTCTGGGGAAGTAGATTCAAACCAGGAATCGTCAGGGCACCCACCCCGTCCTTTGTGGATGCGGGTCCTTTCTATGGAAATTATGCGAGGGTGGGCGACAATCGGTATCCCAAAGAGTGTTTACAATTGATCTGCGGATTTAGGTTGTGTAGTGATTCCGAGCTCATGCGGTCATTTTGGGAACACTATGACGCCGATGAGACCGGATCGAAAGTGTTCACTTCATTGATCGCTGCCCTCAAACGACTCGTGACCGAGAAACCAGCTCTCCTAGGAGTCAGTTCGCAGATGTCCGGAGTCGGTTTTATGTCGGGCGGGGATGCGAGCTACGGCCACGACGTGGGCGGTGTCGCTGGAATGGTTGCTACAGCTGCGAGTGCCACAGTGTCTGGAGTCGCGGGACTGATCGGAACGGGGGCTGGTCTGAGCGTGCAGGGATCATCAATGAAACTACAATGGTAAGCCAGTTGAAGTGACCTTGTCGGGCGAGGGTTAACAGACGTTCAGTATCGATCAACTCGATAAGGCCGACTCACCTCCCATCCCCGAATCCTACATTTACCTGCTCGCAGTCCAATGCATCGTCTCTCTTTGCGAGGGTTTTGCCGCATTCATAGGCCCAATATACACTTCCATCGTCGTCCAAAGGCCTAGAACTGCCGGTGAATCAGTCATTCGAGCTCCTCCCGCCCTTGACGTCGACAAGCTTCCTCAAGACGACAAGGTAATACTACAACTTCGTTCGGTCCGGGATATGGTTGCCAGCGGGTGGCCAGCGTTGCTTGCCGCGCTATCGTTCATCATCTCCACAAACCTTTCTGACGAACTGTTCGGAGATGTGTTGGCGAGCTACCAGGCGATGACTAATGTCTCTGGCATGCTTGGGCTCACAACTCCCCGGGATGCATTTTTCACCAGCCTCGCAAAGGTTGCAGTCCCTACCAAGGTCGTATCGAGCGTGGATACCATCGAGTCACCCGCGCCACGGACAACATCGTCCCTAACCGATAACCTAGGGTTGACTGGTCCACCACCACCACCTGGACTGTCAGAGCGCAACTTGGCCTGTCTGAAGGTGTTCGTTTCCAGCGCTCTCTACCTCTCGGGGAGTTTGGATGAGAGTTGGTTCGACATTTTGGAGGTGCTACAGAACGCGGACTATGTATTAAACTCCAAGGGAGGGAAACCGACTATCTCTACTTCGCGCAGAAGTTCTATTATCCCAGGCGCCGGCGCGCTGAGCCGATCCATCTCCTCTTCCACCACCACGTCACCACCCACCTCCACAGGCAACTTGCCCTCCTCTGGCACTCACCACCCTCTACTTACGGAACTCGATCCCGACAATGTGCAGAATGCCATTCAACGGCTATTTGATACATCGAAGAACCTCGAGGATGATGCGTTCAGACACTTTGTCAACGCGTTGTGCAAGCTCAGTAGTGAGATGGTGGTGATGCAGTCCGGGGAACCCGGCATACCGGAAACTCCTACCTCCTCGACACAGTCAGAGGATGCTGGTTCTCTCGGTGCAACCTTATCTCCTTCGCCCAGGACAAGCGCAGCTCACAGAAGGCGCGTGAGCGGCATCCATATACCACGCACTTTGGTGAGCAGCCTGCTGTCAATTCCACTTTATGATTTTGACAATGGGCCTCAGCGATCCGGTGACTTCGGGATCAACAAGCTGGGAGGGGTCGCCCTTCTTAACATCCACCGCCTTATCTACCGTTCAACGGACGTTGCCTGGAACACTGTCACGACCCATCTCCTTTCTATTATTCGGCATTCGACCGCACCTCAGTCGATCCGGATCCAGGCTGCACGTATCCTAGACGAGATTTTGGTCGTCGTCCCGCGGAACCTCAGTTCAATGGGGGATATGAAAGCAGAAGTCCAGCAACGGGTCTTGGAAGTTCTGTCGCAGCAGGTGGTTTACGAAACCACCATCACCACTAGTGGGACAACCTCCGTTGAACTGCGAAGAATGGGGCTGGAGACCCTTCATCTTATCCTTCAGTCTTCTGGGCATACGCTCGTAGTTGGCTGGGAAATCATCTTCGAAATGTTGAGCAGCGTGTGCAAGCCTGCGATCCCATCAGTTCCCGAGTCGTCAGACTCTCTTACCTCCGCCTCTACGGTAGAGGTCTCTAAGCCGAAACCTCCTCCTCTCGGATATTTCAGCGAGAAGGGCTACACTAGCCTCGTGAAAATCGCCTTCCAATCCCTCACCCTCGTATGCGACTCCTTGACCTCGCTCTCCCCAGGACACCTCCGTCTCTGTATCAAGACACTTGGGCAGTTTGGAAAGCAGGCGGATACGAACATCGCCTTGACAGCTGCTGCCAGCTTGCTATGGGGAGTTTCGGATTCGATCCAGGCGAAACGGAAAGACACGAAGAAAGAGCCGGAGTACAGTGCACTGTGGATGTTCTTATTGGAGGAATTACTCGGCCTGTGTACAGATTCGAGACCCGAAGTCCGCGTAGGGGCTATCCAGACCTTGTTCCGAACGTTGCAACTATACGGAGGGACGTTGAGTTTGGAGACGTGGCATGAATGCATCTGGAAGATCGCTTTCCCCCTCCTCGAGTTGCTCACGCAAGCTGTGAGGCAGGCTCCCCCTTCTCAATTACATTCGGATTCACCGGATGCTGAGGTCATTGCGGCATGGGATGACTCGAAATCCCTCGCCTTCTCGTCGATCGGATCCTTGTTTTCCGACTTTTTAGTCTCCAAAATTGCCCATCTCGACTCCTTCGCCGATGCTTGGAACGCCTTCCTCGGTAACGTTCGTGATTCGTGGCTATATGACAACAGGACAATCACGACCCCCGCATTGCGTTGCCTCGAAAAGGGTCTTAGGGCGTTCTCGAGCGCGGATACGGATCTCAAGGAACGGGTTGTCGAGTCCTGCGAACGGGTGTGGGAGAGTTGCGATACGATGGGTGAGGAGTTGACGGAAGTGCCTGACACTCCCACATCGGAGAAATCCCGCATCCCGTTCACCCAGGACAGTCTGGTTGCATATGTGGATGTCCTAAACCATACCAGGGCTCTGACGCGTTCTCTCGAGGAGAGTGAATGGTCGTTAGAACGACTCACGAGGCTCACGTCCATCTTGAAAGGTAATCAAAATCGTCACGTCGAAACCCCGTTCCTCACACACCTCTAGATGTTCTCACGTACAGCTTCTCTCCCGAGTATCGACCGGATATCGACAACCTCAGCCCTGTTCAAGTAGCAGTGACGGAGGTTATTCAGGATATCGATATGGCATCACCTGGTGTCCCTTCGTTGGTCCTACGTGACCTCTCGGAATATGCCACGCTTCCTTTCATGGCAGCCTTTGATGCGCCTTCCCCAAGCGCAAAGCCGAAAAAACGCGTTTCTTACATCGCGCTGTCGAAGAAGACCACCTCGCAGTTGGTGGATCTCTTCTTGAGGTTCAAGGCAAACCCAGAGATATATGTCAACGGAACGTTGGAAGCCATCCTGTCTGTAAGTCGTGTATATCTCCTCTGCACAATTACGGGCTAAATGCCATTCTTTAGGCGTACTCGATCCCCATCAAGTTAAAGTACGATTGTCCAGCCCCATCGAAATTCGGAAAAGATCCCCCCCTATGGAAAACTGCCACAACGGCGTTCCTCGTTATCGTCCGGGAATTTGCTTTGCAACTCAGAAACCTGGATGATAGTATGTCTTTGCGCCTTGGGTATTGACCACGACACTGACCATTACTGCCAGAAATATCCGACGATCGGATTGAGGGCATTTGGAGACAAGTTCTCGAGGTTTTCAGGGGCGGTATCCTCGCGGATTGGTGAGGGCAAAGTTTAGTTTCGTAGCGTTCACTCACCGCAGTTTTTTAGCTCCGCTGTATTGAGCTTCCCGCTTGAGACCCAGGAGTCGGAGGAGAATTTTGATCTTGCACTTATCGCCTCGCTGGAGATAGACGTCGTTCCATATCTAGGAGATTCCCGCGTCCCCGACTATTTGATCCTGCAACTTGGCAAGATGTTGCACTCCGGTAGTCAACTGCAACAGCCCGAGGACGGTCGCGATCCAGAGGCCGAGACCCCTGATCCCACTCCTCCGGATATGGCGAAGTCGAAATCCCGTGACGGTAAGAAATCGCCGAGCAAGGGCAGTAAGATCGTAGAAGCAGAGAACGGGACTACCAGGTCCGGAAAACTTGTTCCGAGAGAGAGGTTCTCGTATTGGTGTTTCGATTTATTATTCTTGATCTGCTCCGACATGGCAAAAGGTGTGGTCAGCAGTGATTCAGGTTTTCTTTCTGCTGAACGCAAACAGACCGGGAGCCGAGTAGGAGACGAGTCGCCTCGATATGTCTCCCCCTACTCCTCAGTAGGTGTCGATCCACACTAGTGGGGTATATTGCGGACGAAGAATTGAGAGGAAGTCTTCCTTTCCAAAGGTACGTCTTTGTGCTGTTGGCTGACCTCACGCGTGATAACGATTGACCCAGGTATCGGGAGGAGGAGCTGTTGTACGTCCTGCGAAAACTCCTGAATCTCCAGCTTTGGCCTGGTACTCTCTGGGCCGCCCTGTCCTCGTCGCCGTCACAATATGCAGTCCAACAGCCACGTACGTATGCTTCTCCCTCTCCTTTACCCTCGTTCACACCTGGCCTTGCAGTTGTCGAAACCTCGCTTGATCCAAAGGATCTCATCGCCGATGCCGTACGACGGTCATCCAAAGCACACCTATTCCACTTCTATCACGTTTTCTGTGAGATTTCCTCACTCCCACGCAAGACACCATCCGCCTGGCTTTCGTCACCTCCAGAACATTCTGCCGGCGACGGCCTGAGCCGTATCGCTCAAGAAGAGCAAGAGAAAACGAAGGACTTCATAGAGTTCGATGCTCGTACCCTCGCTCGAGAATGCCTAAAAGCAATTGGCCAGGAGATGGGTTTACCCAAGTGATCCTATACGCCGTTTTGGACTGGATTTGTACCTATTGTCATATAATGCTTTGTACTGTGCTTCGTTCCCATGAACCTTCATTTGTCTATACCATGGGAGCTAGCTTCGTATGCGTTCAATGGTCTCGGAACCCCATCTGAAATACCCGGCTCACTCGTCGCTCCGAGCGTTTGGAGTTTTTATCGATTGAACGCGTATGCAGTTTCGATTGTGGCTGATGTTCCATTTCGTGGGTCTGCCCTGGCTTGGGCGAGGACGCGCACGACATCGTCCCTCAAGGAGTGCGACAGCGAGCGGGTTTCGTAAATTGTTGTTGAGTGCATCTATATCTGACCCTCGGGTGTTCGACTCTTCCGAAGAGGTTCGCGTGTCCCGAACACGCTGCCACCATGAGGAGTATATTCAGCTTCTGTTCGCGGTCTCGTGCGCGAAGAGGTAGCCCTAACCCTGCCCATTATTCAAATTTACAGACAGCGAGGTGGAGTTCCGTAGTTATTTCGCGCAGCATCGAACATTCTGGCAGAAATTTCAAGTGCCTCACCTGGGAGCCGTATTGCGGGAAAAAAAGAATGTACTCTCAGGTGAAGATATTTTATTATAATACCCTATTTGGGTCTTGGATGTTCTGATTTCACAACCAAAAGGGGTTAGCATCTGTTTCAGATCATTCATCACAGCCCACATCAATCATGTGAACGTGCACAGCCTGATGACTAAGCGTGACTAAGTGTGACTCATGCTAGCCAAGGGTATATAAACCAGAGGTGTGTGGGAACTCCCCCACAAATCACTTGCTTTACAACACCCATCACAACAAAATCACAAACAAAATCACAAACAAAAATACAATGGAGAAACCTCCCCTTCTCATCAATGTTACACACAACCAACAAGGAAGTGGAGCCATTCTCCACATCAACTGCCCAAGTGATGGAAGAGATGGAAGAGTGGAGAGGTGGATGGTGGACAGGGAAGAGGCAAGCACACAGACAAAGAACCTTTGGTTGGGGAAGTTAGGATGCCTGCTCAAGCTCCATGGGGGCATTGAATGTAAGTGGCCTTACTCATCAATGGAAACTGACAGGAACATGCAACATCCTCCAGATATATTCAATGATCCATGGGATTACAAGATATCAGACTTTCCTGAAGGTTACAAACTCTTCTGTGTGGAGCGTCAGGCACAGGGAGAAAATCCTCCCCACAAGGATTACTATCTGTGTGGTATGTCTTTTCTTCTTTTAAATGTGTATAACCTTACTGACAAATCTTTCAGGCAGACACAAGGCTTACAGATCACCACAAGAATTCTATCCCCACCTGCATTGGTTACTCAGTAGTGCCCAGGGGGATGAAGAACCATGCATCTGCAAATATTGTTCTGGCAGATCACAAACTGAAGTCAATAAGATATTTCCCCTGCCCCCATGCAAGGAAGGCACAAAACACCCCAGAAATCCCAACAAGCACCAACAAACAAGGAGGTTGAAGGGTCCCCGGGGTGTTACTAGCAAGAGGGGGCTAGTCATCAACCGCAATTCCATCATGACTGGGCCATTAGCTACTCTGGGGCATGGCTCAGGGAGCTGTAAAACTATTGGTTACAGGAGAAGCCACCCTTTCTGATGATGACCTCCCCCTTCTCTCCATACTCATTCTATTAGGTAGCCCTTCAGTGTGTTTTTATACTTCTCCTTGTGGATGTTGGTTTGATTATTTTCTCCAGCCTACGTTTTATGACCTACCTTACTTTTCATGTATGAGTTTGCAAACCCAGTGGTTGTAAAGATATGCGAGATAAATAATATAATTACAGTGTCATGCTATGGATATCAAACTCATGGTCGGTACTGTGGACATTGTCACACACACCGCCCTGGGTGGTTTTTACCAACATATCTACTAGTCTTCATTATGAACCCGACAGGACGCGAGAGGCAACTGAGGGGGAAATTCGAGCGAACGTATGATTTACACCACCGTGGGAATAAGAAATGTGTCCAGCAACAAGTAATATCAGGACGTAGGCGCCAGGAGAGGTTCGGGAAGAGGGAGACCTGGTAAAGAGATTACCACGGCTTATGCTGGTAGCCGACGAATGCGTCCCACTTCCTTAAACACGAGTAGCCGTCATAGTCTATAACGAACCGCACAGTTAGCCACCGACTGCCATGAGAATTCAAGAAAACTTGCCAAAGCTACGGCTAGGATTGCAAGCACACCTTCCGGCCTCCCACGTTTTCTTCTCTCGTGGGCAGTGCTGGTAAGGTGCATGTTCATAACCAATTTCGTCGAAGAAGTGAATTTGGTCTTTGCGCGCGAACAGGGCGGCCCCAATGCTGTGGACCGGTGCATCACCCCACCGCTAATGCACCGAGTGTTGGGTGAATGTCTGACGGCGGAGATGAAAGGCTGGTACAAACCTCATAGTAGAAACCGCCCGAAGCTTCCAAATAGTCAACGTAAGCGGTGTAAGCTGGGGCACGCCAGAAGTCCATATCGGCGATTTCGAAATTGGACCAGACTGCGAGGTGACTGACGTCGGTGCGAGAGGTCACGAAATGAACGGGTATAGGCGACTCACAATGACAGAGATTGTATTCTTCGCCGCGGTTGTCGGAGATGAAACCCATGGCATTGCCTTCAGTCAAGTGTTCGGGGTGCTCTTTCAAGAAATCTGATTCCCATGTCCGGTTAGTATCTGACTCAAAGTAAAGCGACGGGGACTAAGCACCTTTCGTGGTTTTCCATAGTGTCTCAATCGTGGACCTGAACTCATACATCGTGATAGTGAAGCCTAGGAAGGGGCAGGAGAGTCGGCGCTAGGGAGTACACAGCGAGGTGTGAGCATACCGTAAACCTTGTTGTTGTCTTCCATGTATAAGAACGGGTCAAAATCGATATCGCAGTGGAAGTGGACGTCCGGTCTAAAAACACCCTTCAGAGCTCTTATCAATCCTCAAGGCGTTAGGGCAGCTTACTCGACACGCCAATACCACTTATACTTCTGCATCAGCTCATGCTTGTAGAAGGTTCGTGAATTGTACCGACACATGTTGCGGTAAGAGACGCTGGCTAAGAACAACTTAGGACGGGCTCGACGTTCATTGGCGGGTACTCACAGCCGTAGATGACGTCTTCCAGCTTCTTCCTCCCAGCGGCAGCCTTCTCTTCATCAATCCAGTCGGGCTGGAACCAGTCGTCATGAGGAATCAACCCAAACTCGACTTGGCCGTTTATGACGTTGGAGATACGCCTAAACTCCTGTTAGTGGGGACGGGATGGGACGTCCAGCAAAGAAAAACACACTGTTTGAATTCGTCGGTGAAAGGCTCCTCGTTCAAGAAAACCCACGGGTACTGGAACTTGCTGTTGAACCGATCCTGGATACGCCTGACGCTCCAGACTGCATTGTCCGTGTCGCTGTTCCTGGCCAACATGACCATTGTGGCATTGGCCTTCCGGACACCCAAGGGTTTGCTTGTGTTGAAGTTTGGTGGAACGTAGTACTTGTCTGGGACATATTCGTGTGGATTTGAGGTAAATTTACTTTTGATGTTTGAGAGTGAAGTAACGCGACCGTATTCTTGGTGGGTGAAGGAAAGGATGAAGTGGAGACTGATCTGGGGAGGGAAAAAAAGCGATGATCAATGACAAGGCCTCGTCCCGGTCACAAACGAGGCCTACGATGATAAAAACCACGAGGACGATATATCGTCCGACGGGAGACATGGCGTGTGTGAAGGGGGAGGGAAGCTTATACTTATCGGGGCGTGGAACAACCGGTGTCTATATTGGCGCAACGGTCGCCTGGTGTTTCAACTGTCCCCTAACGACGGTGCTGCGCACTCGGCAGATGTTACTCAAAGGTGTACACTAAACAGATAACAAATTCTCCAGAGTCAGTGGCTCCTCGACTCCAACTGAACGATGACACCCCTGTCTCATGATGCGCATTCTGATCGTGTTCAGCGCAAGCCGGTTCTTCGTACTCCGGATGGTCTCGGTGGATCAACGGTCACCGGTCACCACCTGGTTATAGTCAGCGAGTGATTCGAGGTAGTCTTCCCCGGTGTCGTACTGTACCTGGCAGAGTCAAACATCTTCCTCGGCGTCGGCTCGCGGGTTGCGTAGATCAAGTGCCTTGGTGTCTTGGCGGAGCTCCTCATCCTCCACCTCCATCTGGTCGATAACCTCTTCATCTTCCTCCTCTCCCTCATCCTCTTCTTGGCTCTCGTTTGCGTCAGCCTCATCAACATCCTCCGCATCATTCATTTCAGCGTCGACATCCATGTCGGCATCGGTAGGCTGGTCCCGAGTCTTTCCATCCTCATCCTCAGACATTGGTACAACGATGGCGGCCCCCTTCCCTTTCTTCGGTATGGACTGAGGTGGACCCATAGAGCTCGCGGGGTCAGTCGCAGATGTAGAAGCGGACCCTTTATTTTTCGCACCCGCGGATTTGCGGCTAGACTTCTGAAGTTCGCGATATACTAGAGAGCACATTAGAGGAATAGACCCTACTTGGTAGTCAAAACTTACTGGGTAGCTCGTCTTGGAGAGGCCCCACGAGGTCCCCGAGTTGCATGTGCTCGAGCGCTCTCAAAACATCAGAGGCAGATATGCTCTTATGTTGTTTTCCTTTGGCTATTTCGTGGGCACTGAGTCGAGTTCAGAAAGTAGAAACTGGTTGCAGCCGTAAGACCTACCCGGCAGCTGAACGGTTGTCGGGTTGAGAAAGTTCCGTGTGATCGCACGAATGCGTACGTACCCAGGCAGTTGATAAATACCGTGGAACCTTTCAAGAGTGCGAGAATGGTTTCCTTCTGAAACTTGCAGTTATCTGGAACCTGTGTGTGTTTGTCATCCAGGAGGATAGCGGGTCAGAACCACGCACTGACGCCCTTGCGATTTTTGCGACAAGCGATCTCGGAAGTTCATAGCTGTATATCCCATCCGATGTCACGCTCTGCTGAGACTCAGTAGTTACGCCTGCATTCGCGGCCTTTTCTTTGGGCGGCATTGGGAATGGGTGTGGTCAACGGGTAGCGGAGGTCACGGGTGAAGGAACGCGACAAGTCACGCGCGTGACCGTCGCGTCGTTTATTACAGGCGCTCAATTACTCACTTGTTCGCCGCTCTCATCCATCCCTCTAGGATGTCCGCAACTCCATCCTCCCCTGCCTCTTTGGCTGCAACGGACGCAGACATCCCTCCAAGCCCAACAGTCTCGTCTCCGGTGGTTACAGAAGCCGCGGTGTGTGCCCGTCCCTTCCGGGCAGTACGCGGAGATCTAATTGCGGCTGGTTTCGGAATCTAGGATTGGGAGGGATCGTCGGTGGACGACCAAGAAGTAGAGGAGAAGGTGTCCAATCATGCTTCTTTCAATCTGTTCTCAGTCACTGACACCCAGCTCAGAAACCGGGAGATGATGTCGATCGCTGGGCTCGCCTGGAATTTCTGCTGAAGAAATCTGCTGCCTATGCTCAGTTGCTGAAGCAGAGGATGGATCTGACTTTACAGCGCCAGCGCCAGCTTGAGATGGCGGAGAGCGACTCAGATTCCGAAGATGCTCCCAGTGCCAGAAAACGCAAACGTCAACGCAAGCAGACAAAGTCATCTGGGAGGAAGAAGATCAAATTGGAAGTTGATGAAGACGACACAAGAGTTTTTAGACAACCCCAGCTTGTCACCGGGACTAAACTGAAGGATTACCAGCTGGAGGGTGTCGCCTGGATGGCTGGTCTTCACGAGAACGGTATTTCCGGCATCCTTGCTGATGACATGGGTCTGGGGAAGGTATGGCCACAATACCATGGTATCTCCTCCCTTGTTTACAGATGTGCAGACGCTCCAAACGATAGCATTCTCGGCTTATCTGCGTGGTCGTATGAGGAACCCCTTCCTCGTTGTCTGTCCTCTCAGTGTTCTACACAACTGGAAACAAGAGTACGCCAAATTTTCTCCGCAGGTACGTCGTCTCGTTTCCTTCTTACTGCGTCTCACCCTCGTAGATTCCCGTCTGCGTTTATCATGGAACTCCTCAAGAGCGAACCGAGATGCGGAGCACTGTCATGAGTCCCAACCTTATACCTAAAGACGAGGAGCCAGAAGAAGAGGAGCCAGAACCTCAATCGACTCGGCGTGGCAAGAAGAGCAAAGGTCGACCTGCGACGAAGCGGGGGTTGACCCGTAAAAAGGAACCGTCGCCCCCTGCCGAAGACACCAGAGACCCTCTCGTCGTCCATGAAACAGAGGAATCAATCCACGAACGGGCGTTGAGGAATAAATTTCCTGTGGTGCTGACAACGTATGATATCATCATGAAGGATCGAGCCTACTTGACACGTTATCCATGGGGTTTTATTGTGGTGGATGAAGGCCATCGTTTAAAAAACATGGACTGTAAGTTGATGCAGGAGATCAAGCAATATGAGAGCGCAGGTCGCATGATTCTGACAGGAACGCCGCTACACGTAAGTCTCCTTCCATGACGATCACGGATCCCGTTCATCTTATTCTCGCAGAACAACTTGTCTGAACTATGGTCGCTACTGAACTTCATTCTTCCCGACATTTTTAACGACCTCTATTCCTTCCAAGAATGGTACGCAAGTGTGCGCCTTCCCGGACACTACTCACAACCCGCGACAGGTTTAACCTCTCCACCACACAAACCGAACTATCCTCTCAACGGTCTGCCGAGATTGTCGGCACTCTGCAAGCTATTATCAAGCCATTCCTTCTCCGGAGACTCAAAAGTGATGTGGAGAAGGATTCTATACCCCCGAAGAAAGAATACCTCATCTACGCCCCGCTCACAGAAACACAGAGAGAAATCTATGACGCAATCGTTGACGGAGGGCTGAGATCGTACTTGATGAATGGCAAGAAGGATAAGCAGCAGGAGGCGGTCGAGGTTGATGACGGCCCGATGAAGCTCAGGAGCGCGAAGTATAAGAATGGGAAGACGAAGCAGATGGGCTTTGATGTTCTGGACGGGGATGACGACGAATACTTCAAACTCTTGGAATCAGGGCAACTGAACCAGAAGACAAAGCAGGAGAGGGAGGGAGAGCTGGTAGAACTTGGCCGCGAGCATCAACTGCAAGCCAAGAGTACGTTTAATATCCCCCTGTTCGAAAATTTATTAACAGGATCGCTTCATTCCAGTCAAGAAGATCAATAACATGAAGTTGCAGAATACCGTTATGCAGCTCCGAAAAGTCTGCTCCCATCCGTTCCTTTTTGACTGGCCTGTGGACGAACGCACCAGACAGCCCATCATCAATGAAGACCTTGTCCTCGCTAGCGGAAAGATGATGATGCTGGAACGCCTCCTCGATGAACTGTTCGCTCGGGGCCATAAGGTCCTCCTTTTTAGCCAGTTTACCATGATGCTCGACATCATCGAGGTCCGTTCCCTATTTGATTCAACACATTTATGACTTCACATCCTCAGCAGGACTGGGCAACCGAGTTTAAGGGTTGGCGTCTCTGCAGAATCGACGGATCCACACCTGCCTCAGAAAGGTCAGAACAAGTCGCGCTCTTCCAAAACCCTTCGGAGAAAGAGAAGAATCCAGCTCGATTATTCTTATTGAGCACACGCGCCGGAGGTATGGGCCTCAACCTTGTCGCCGCAGACACTGTGATCTTCTACGACCAGGATTGGGTGAGTCAGGTGTCCCCAAGCTAATTATGTCCGCTAACTGAATTACGTGTGACAGAATCCTCAGATGGACCTCCAAGCCCAGGATCGAGCGCACCGAATTGGGCAGACGAAACCCGTCCTCGTTTTCAGGTTGGTCACGAATCACACCATCGAGACAAAAATCATGCAACGGGCGACGGAAAAACGACAGCTGGAAACGCTGGTCATCGCCAAGGGTACGTTACCCCCCTGGTGCCCTCACAAAAACGTCACTGAGTTTGTCCACGATAGGTAAGTTTAGAGCTCCAACCATGGCAGCGGAGAAGCCGGCAACCAAGCAACAGACGATGACCCAGATCGCCACCGACCTCTTACGCCTCGAAGGTGAACAAATAAAAGTCGTCCCTAAAGGCGAAGCGGGGAGGAAGACAGTCCTCCTGAGCGACCAAGAACTGGAGATGCTCCTAAACAGGAACCTTAACGAGATGGCCAATCGTGGAAAGGGTTGGAACTCCGCCACTGTTGATTCAGAGGAAAACGACGCGAAAGCTACCGCTGCTTTCGCTGTTTTTGATGGGCCCACTGAGCAAGATGGGAGTGATGTGATGTCTAGGCTGATGGGTGAGCCGATGGCAGAATAATCAGTAGACTACGAACAGGCAAATATATTACAGCTTGTATAATATTTTCGCGGATAGACATAATGCCTGAATTACCGATGACCTGAAATTAAGTTCGGTCCCTAAACATGTTGGATATCCAGGGTTCCATCCGCCGAATCCCTATTCCCACTCCAAAGATGACCGCAACATCGACGACCAGACTTCCCGCAGCAGCAGCCATAAACCTCGGGGCAAATACTTTCCAAACCATCAAATGTCTCCTCAACCACGCAGCGCTCGTCGCGCTTCCGATCAGCAGGGTCTCGAAGTACATCATCATCCCCAATGCAGCTTTCAGAGCATTTCGTTTTACTACAATGCCCGACTCCGGGCCAGTTGCCGCTTTCGACGTTGTAGGTGAAACGTTCCATGTCGCTAATAAGGGACTAGCGAATGCAAGGAGGAATTGCGGACCGAACGTATTGAGGACGACGAGAGTGGGAGAAACGGGGTACCGCAATGTAGAGGTCAAGAGGAAAGCGGTCTTCCATTGGATTGAAGATATCGTGGACTGGTGTCCGGTGCCGTAGAAAACGTGGAGCCCAAGGAGGGCGAGGGGAACGATCTCCGCGAACTTGATCCCCTGCGACTGTATGCCCATCGTGTCGACGTCTAGAACGGCCGAAGGATTTGCAGAATCGAATGCTCGAGCGAATCCTTGAACGTCCCGAACACTATCCACGACCTCCAGATAGGCGAGGAGAGCGACTACGGTGATCGCGAGCACGATTTGGCCCGTCAATTGGGTTACGATGTATAGGAGTCCAAAGAAAAAACTCCAAAATATGAGGTACGGAGCTCCGTACGCGTTGGCGAATCCAAGCACAGTGACCTTCTTGTCCATGGTACCATCCCGTTGCTCCGATGTAACACGAAGACATGCAGGGACAGTATACCACAGGAGGGGGCCAACGACTAAAACGAGGAATACGGAAGTCCAACCCATCAATGTTCTGACAGTGCGCAATGTCGAGGACCAACCCGGACCCCAAGCGTCCGTCGATTCCACCCATTCAAGGATCCAGCATGCGGCACCCAGCACCAGCGCTGGTCGAAGTACGCCACGCGACACGACCTTGGATATTCCATTGAAGGATGCCGACATCGAGAGGAACCGCCCAATAATGGAAGGGGTGCCAACCGCCGCCGGTAGAACCAGGATGGCAACGAGGACTGGTGGTGTAGGAAGGGAGGAAGAGGAGAAAAAGGTGACGCTACAATAGGGTTGCTGTTCTTCGCGACATATGGTACTGGAACCGATTAGTCGAGTGCAGATCGCGAAGAGGCCACTGAATCCAATGATTCGATACCGGAGTCTTGAAGTGGGTGCCATAAATCCAACGATGAGGAACGATACCATGGAAGTCGCCAGGAAGAAGGTAAGAAGGCGGTCTTCCCAGAACGTGAACGAGTTGGAGGAGAATGCGAGCGCGTGGAGAGTTAGCAGGATTGGGAACGATTGTAGCAAATTCCGTGTAAGGGTCGGCTTGAGGCGGAAAATGAGGTGGAAGGAAGCCCCGATTGCGATTCCAAATAGCGCGCCGTCCAAGTAACCGGCTGGTGTAAAAAATCCCAAGGGGAGTCCTAAGATTGCGATGGGAGCGGCTGCCTTCGCGTTTCTTGTGAATATCTTCCCCGACCACGTTTCGATATCGTGGTTGATCTTCCCAACCCTGTCAAAGAGTACCCATGAAGCCACAAGACCGAATAGCAGGGTTACCAGCCCAAGTATCATGAGAGTGACATTGAACTGGGCCCAAAGTGACCGACATGCATCAAGGGAAACCCGGATGTAGCTTTGTAATGCAACCAGCTCTTCATCTGAACCGGCTGACGATGCAACTGCTGACCACGATTCCACAAGCTTTGGCCAGACTCCATCCAGTTCGCCTCCAGCGGAACTTGACCTATAGGTGTCGAGGTACCGCTTGACCTGGGCAGCATTTGTCCGGAGGGCCTTCCGGTACTCCTCTCCGCGGCTGAACAGCTCTGGTATTACTGCCCCAAGGTTGTTAAATGGAATTCGGAGGCCGAGGAGCAAAGAAAGCGTTGGAACGAGGTCAATTTGTTGGATATGACGGTGGGCCGCAGGTGCACCGGGGAATGTTGCGGTCGGTAGGAGCGAGACAGGGATTTCCGATAAAGCTAACCCCGCCAATGGGACACCCTTGCTGTAGATCCACACTCCAGGCGAAGTTTCCAACTCCCCATCCCCCCCATGGTCACCGCGAGTGTCCATTCCATGATCTCCCAGCACAACGAGCAACGTGTCCTGATCCAACTTCTCCACGACCCGCGTGAGCATGTCATTCATCTGCCCCAGTTTTGCAGTCATTGTTGGTGTGTCGGGTCCAACTCGGTGGCCAACATGGTCGACACCCAGACCATGACCAATTATAATGTCCCAGGATTTGATATCCTCTTCGAGCAATGGGAATAAGTGGCGAATGACTCCCTCATCCACTGTATGCAGATCTTCAACGTTGAATGAATCGTACGGGAAGGTCTTGTCGCGTTCAAAGGAGTTGGGGAACACTGTCATCCACGTGTCATCTCCCATAAAGGCGATCTAAGCACATCCTAATGTAAGAAGGGGGAGGGCTGGAATAATCATCCGCTGGACGCACTCGTTTTCCACCAAGCCGAAGCTGGTTCACGATGGAATCTTCATCGACTGTGGAGCCCCCAAAACTGTTTCCAATATCGACAAACGTCGGTAACGAGCCTGTTGTGATCCCCTTGATGCGCTGGAGGGTCGTTGTCGGAGGGTCTGAGAAGGAGTTGAATATGAAGGAGTGACGTGGCTGCGACTTTGTGAGTTGAGTCGGCAGTTTCAGTACGCCATGGTAATGTGGTGAACGAGGTTGTGGAGGGTCCGGGCTGATGAAGTCGAAGCGTAACGCGTCAATGATAAGGATGACGGCCCTCTTGTGTGTGGGTGTCCAAGGCTCATCGTGAGTGTTAGCTTGTGAGAGCGACAGACGGGTTAAGAGAAAGCCCTTGGTGAACAAGTATAAGCCAATAGCATGAATTACAAACACCCAGACGAGAACGATCGAGCTCTTCATCAGGGTTGCTGGCAAGAATGGAGAGGATCGGCGCTCTGGCGTCTATTCACCTCTGGAAACTCTCATGTCCTCCTATCACATCCAGGATCTTCGCCTCGTTCTTCCCGTTCTCGACTCTGATGTGCGCGTAAACAAACATTGCGCGAAAGTCAGCGCGTTGTTCCGAGAGTGGCTCCAGGAATTTTTCCATGGAGATGTCGCTAGAACCGAAGAGTTTTCAGACCACAGATTCGACCTCTTGTGTTCACTCTGCTTTCCAACAATCGATCCTCCGCAACTCCTCCGTGTCAGCAGGCTTTGCGCACTGACGTTTCTGGCGAGTGATGGACACATTCAAGCGGAGACCTCATCGTCTCGATGGGCTGCCGGGTACGTTCCGCCGCGTGAAGCCTGTGTTCAAGGCGCTGAATCGCTCCGCGGTACACAGTACTTCAACGCCATCCCCCAGCCTTCTGAATCCAGATCACTTTCTAGACGTAGTCCGTTCTTTGCGAACAGGGCGGGCACACGGGTCAGAACATTCCACGCCTACCGCCCCCAGCACCAATATTCTCTTACGAGTCACCGGAAACCTGCTTTTGTGGTTTTACTCGTCTCTCGAGACGGATACACACAGCCCTCATCCTGGCCTCCTTGAATTTTTGGCCATCCTTGAGCACGCATATGACCGCAAGTTCTCCGAGGAAATCCTCAATGTCACACTCCTCACAGCTCTGTGGGGGAGTACAACCAATATTGTAGCGTGGTCTCAGGTGATTCGACGGAGGGAAAAAATTCTCTTCAGGAGAGCTGACTTCATTGTCAGGACCTTGCTTCATACACATCCAGGCACCCACAAGAGTGCGATCGATGCACGGTATGCTGCTCCCTAGAAGGACGGGGTTTCACTCTACAAGCAACTGTCGACGACATACGACGGAGCATACAATCCGAAGTTGGGAAGTTCATCCACAACCACAAGTCTCTAACCGCGCGCACTTGCGATAACGAGGATGCCGTCGCGGTTGCCAATGCTATGCGAGATTGTATCGCCGGGTTCATCCATTGGATATATGAAGGCAAACGCTACTTTGGTAAGCGGCATGAGGAAGTGGCAAAGTTCGGATGGATATTTACGGATACCGGCGGTAATGAAGTAGACGTGTCGTGACATGCTTCCAAGATAATCATTGAAAACATTTCCTCCAGATACCGCATGTCGTTGTCCTCTGATTCTGGGTGTGGCCTGGTTGTCCAGGTGATCAAACAACATGGATCTACGTCACCCATTTAGTCCGAGAAGCCCCCGCTGGGTCGAACCGGAACTCGTCGACAATGGCGGGTGCCCTAAACGGGCCCGAGGATAACCACCACCACGAAGGCACACTTTCGTCGACTGGAACGGTCTCTATATTGGGCTCACACCTCCATTCATCGCGTCTCCAAGGGGGTGACTCGGCCCGGGACGTCGAAAACATGGGAGGGTGATTGGCTTCTTTGGAAACAAGCTGTTACCGCCGGTTGGTGTCCACATGTCCAGAAGTCTTCCCTTACGGTTCCGGTAATCTAATTCAATGGAGAAGTAGGTTGACCCACGGAATGCGGCGACACATTTGTTAGCCTGTACACCTCAACTTTGCAAACAAATGAAGAATGTTAGATCGGGCGAGTCAATGGGTGGCGGCGTTTCCGTGCCTGGCTGACATCGATTCTGAGATGCCGCCCGGACCTTTGAAATTCGATGGAGAAGGGTGGGATCAGTCGTGACCAAATCCTAAGTATCGGTAACCGGCTACCGATCGTGGAGGACGGTCACAGCGTCGGCGACCTTGATCTCTGGGGATAATCTTCGTTCCTGGTCCCTTGTTTCAGTGTACGGCGCGCCTCAACCAGGTGCATAAGCAAAAGCGATTGAGAATTGTGGTTTTCGCCGGGGCGGGTTGGTGTCAATCGAAACGGGGAGAACCTTCCACATCAAATATGAGCCCACTCGCGACCACAGTCCGTGGGTGCTACCGGAGTGGTAAAAACCCGGCTTTACAAGAGCAGAACGTGCGTGGCTGGCGGAGTACACCTCGGCGCCTTGGTTCTCGCTGTGCGGAAATGTTTTTATCGTGCATTCTGGCCGGGACTCAGCCGCACAAGTGTCCGAAACGGATGTTTGAAACCCATGGTAGCAGATGTGGTACAATTCCCGGGGATTATCCTGGTCGAGTTAACATCTCCGGTGTACGCGTGATCTCCCCCAAACCCTAATTTGAGTCCCTTACTCTCGTGGATGACATCAAGGCTCATTTGCACGGCACAAGACACGTTTCAGTCGGGAATACACTAGTGTAAACAGGTACTATCGAACACAGATTATCTTACTCCTCAGCTACTCGATACTTCTTACGGGTGGTCGTGGTGACGGTCGTAACCTCAATCACCATCGTGCCGAGGTCCTCATCGTCCTCCTTGTTCTCCGTAACATGGTGAGTACACGAGCAACAAGTTTCCCGCTCGTACTGCGGGGGGGTGTTGTCGCTGGGCCCGGCTGTTGTAGAGGTCGTGGTCTCGGGTCTCGGTTTCACCCTGGGCTCGATAGGAATAAACTTCCATGCACGACAAGGAAGAATCCTCTCATCTTCCATCAGCTGGACCTGTAGATCTCTCGTGTCAGATAGGCGTAATTCGTGAGGGTGAGTGGACGCTGACTTTCATTCCGTTTTCCTTGGACCCGTGACCTGCAAGGTCCCAAGATGTATTCCTCTGACCCCAGAAGATGCTACAACGATTCAATACTTCGGCATCATACTGAATCACCGGCGCGCATACCGAACATATTCAAAGCCTTTGTATATCTCGTCCTCTGCGACCTTGATGCTCCATCCCACCGGAAAGGGGGTGACGCAGATGGGGGTTCCGTTTGTCAATCCTGCTTTCACGGTACAAAAGCAGTCGGGTTTTCCCACATAGCCAGGGCGTTCCTACAGTGTCGTGTAAGTAGATCAGTCAACATCAGCGTTGTTCAAACATACCATGCGAATTGTATAACCAGCACCAAACGGAAGGACTTCCCACTGCGACCGGAGGGTTTGCTAAAGAAGGTGAAACAGCAGGGGATACGCACAATACCGTCATTCTTCTCTAGGGCTGAGGCGGGTCGACAACAGACCTCCATAGAGTGCTCGTGAATGTCGAGATAAGTCCCGCTCAGGAGGTTCTGGATCTTGTACAACCCTGGTTTCAGCTTTCCATCCTCAAAGATCGTATATCCGTGCGAGGGGGTGGACATGGTAGACGGAAGTCTACAGCGGTGGAGGCCAAGTACAACGTGTTATGCACATGTACACAGCAGCCCAGTAAACCAGGCTTCTATCGCGATCCCGGGTCTGATCCGATGAATCCCGCACACGAGAGAAAAACATGGCCGATTGCATATCTTCGAAAGCAACGAAGCAATCTTCCACCATCGGTGTGGGGGTCATAAGCTGAGGTCAGAGCTGGACATAAGATCGATTAAATGTCTGATTATCGTTTGTCTGATCCTCGTCACCGTAACTGTATGCCAGTACGGCCAAGCATCGCCGAATCGATATAAACCGACCAAAAAAACTTCCCTCCGTTTTGCTTTCCGTTCTGCCATCAACCCTCTCTGATGATTCGCTTCGACGATATGCATCGTTCAGGAGGATACTCGTCCACCAAGGCGGCCACCATCCCAGCTGCAACATTCCAGACTCCGGTCCGTTTCGGAACCCCCGACACACCACCGCCGCACATGAACTCCCCGTTCCCAACAATCAACCCAATCAACCAACAGTCGAACCCGCCATCTCCCGGTCCAGGACGCGCGTACAACAACCGTTCGACGACCTTGAACTACCCCACGCCTAGTCAACCGATCGATCCCGGATTCCCGCATGTTGAGGATGGAATGTCGCTCATCATATCGCCTGGTCGTACGACCTCTATCGAGTCAGGGGTCTACGAAATAAAAAACGACGTCCTGGGAGCGGCTGTGGATTTCAACGAGGTTGATCGCAAATCCGTAGTTGGTTTTCACCACCATGGTAAGGGCAACCAACAAGTAAGTTCGAGTCCTAGTAGCGCGGGCAAATATATGCCGGTTAAACAACGATCATAGTGGGAATTCGCGCCCCTAGGCAAGGGCTGGACCATCAAAAACGTTTCCAGCGGCTTGTACTTGACAATTGAGAAGGGCATCGGTGCTGGAGTTCCGATTGTTGCAAGCGAATACCCCGTTGCATGGAATGTGCAAATTGAGCACGATGACCCGGGTTTGGTTAGGTTGGTCAACCACCTCCCCCTCGTGATTCAAACGTTGAACCGTATCTACGCGCAGAATCTCCTGGCCTGGGTCCGAAGCCATTTGGGATCTGAGAGATGGTCGTGGTGGAACACCTGTACGTGCCCAGACAATTAACCGGTAGACCGAAATTGACAACGTGTCGTACGCAGATCCAGCTCGGAAACAGGTACCCGCAGGACCATCCAGACTGCAAGCTCTGGCGGTTGACATTCCTGAGGGCCCTACCCCTCGCAGCCGGTCTGGATAGTCACCCGGGGATGCCGAGAGCACATCCACACAAAAAAGACCGTTGGTCGGATAACTGGAGCTCGGACAGTGACACGGATGGTTCCTATACGATCGTCAAGACAATCACCAAAACGAAGAAGGTATCGTCAAGGAGGCGTGGGGGGAGGAGGTAGAGAGCATGATGCCTGGAGCATACGCGCCGATTTCACCTTTCGTAATGTTGTAGATTTCGCTTTCAGACACGATGTATTCATACATCTGCATCATCTTCATCATCATCTTGTCCTTCCAACGCGTCCGGGAACCATCCGTATGCCCGCAAGTCAACCCTCATCTCTCCGGTTCGGCCATTGGTGACTTCGACCCCTTCTGCTTCTAGAGCATCTCGCTGTCGCTGCGCACCATCCGTCCCGGGCCCCCGTGAACTAATTGTACCAGAAGACGCAATCACCCTTTGCCAAGGCACCGGTGGGTCGACGTTGGACGATAACCATTTCAGGGCTAGGACGTTTCCGGAATGAGCCAAGCCATGGAGAACGTTCAAATCCAATACTTGGAATATTGACCTTGGCCAACGTGACGGGAATAGGTCGGCTTGCCGACAAGCTTCGCGATATGCCCTATTAGTTTGTTACCGGGGCTGAAACGTGTTTTGGGCGGCAAGCGGACTAAGTACCATAGGTCGTTACTTTTCCGGTGGGAATCTGACGCACAGCATCATACACCTGCGTAGTTATTAGGACATACTGGGGCGTAGTGCAAGACGGAGGCAGCACGTACGTTGGCATGAAACTCATCCATTGAATCGTGGGAAACGGAAACAAGGAGAGAGTTCGATTCAGGCTAGTGTACAGGCGTCTCGGTACGATATGATTACATAGCTATATGATCATTCAAGAGTAAGCGATGTCATCACCATTTCTCATGGGCAGGTCGAACTAGAAACAAGGCCAAAAGTGAGCGAGGGTTGGGTCGGTCACACCGGCAGTGGCGACACCTACGGTCAAGTTCCCAAGTAAGCGCGGAAGAATCTTGCCCCGCGAGGTACTTGTAGGCTTTGGCGATGCTGTCCGGGTGGAGGCGAACATCACTGTTCGTCTCCCATTGTGAGTCGTTCTTCATAGCCCGGCTCCTGTCAGTCAAAATGCCACCATCGATGATGGACTGCGTTCATCATGAGGCCCGATTCGGAACGTGCATTGGAGATCATAAGACGCTTACATGTGCAACGTGGATGTTCTCTGGTCCAAACTCTTTGCTCAGACTTTGACTCAAGCTTCGTAGAGCAAATTTCGTGACGGAAAAGATGCTAGTGGACGGACCACCCCTCAAAGCGGCAGTAGCGCCGGTGAAGATTAGCGTTCCCCTCTTGCGCGTGCCTTCATTCGGATAGTTTGAGGTATCGGACAGTTCGTTGTTCCGAAAAGCTGTTATCACAGCTCTTGAGAACGCAAAGGGTCCGATGACCCCCGTGGTGGTAGAACGTTCAATGTCTTCATCCGTAACGTCGAAGAACCTCTTAAACCTTCCCTCCCCGGCGTTATAGATCGCTACGCGAATCTCCGAGGAGGGAAAATGGGAGTTGATGGACGAGAATGCGGACTGGATGTCCGTGACTCCATAGTTCTTGATTGGGAAGGGCTCAGCCTACGTAGGATATCCGACAGCGGGGAGCCACTAGTCAGCCTATGGGGGAAAATGCCCAAACCCTAATACGTGGATACGCACTTCCCCGCCGGCAGCGTTGATTTCGTCCGCAAGAGTCCTGAGATGGCCCGGATCTCTCGCGATTAGGGCGATACGATACCCGTATTTTGCGAACAATCGGCTATAATTTGGCCGGGGTCACACACATCGTCTAACTAGCCTCGGACAAGTGACAGGAAAAATGCTTACGCAGACGACGCCCCGACGCCTGCGGGCAATAAGTAAGTAAGTGAATACAAGGAATCAGCCAACAGGGACTGCGCTCGTGGCAAATTCATTGCCACAAAACTCTCGTACCGGTTCCATTCCCAATTCCGGCGATAACGGCGATAGCTTTCTGAGTGGTTGCAGACATGATTCTTGGATGGATGCGTGTGCCAACCCCGAGCTATTTAGGCCGCCCAGTTTATATACGCTTATAGGGGTTTGCTGACATCAATATTCACGAACCGGCTTACCAAGAGCGGGTGTTGATGTCATCGATCACCGAGGCCCACCCCAGGCGTCTCGAGGCTCAGTCCCGTATCTGTATCAGGGAGCCGGCAGATTCCCCACAAGTCTATTCTGAACGGTCCTGACGGCCAATGCAATTAGGTACCAGCCATAGGGTTCCCGACATGGTTTAGGCTAGGCAATCGCCTGGTATCAGACAACGATGAAAATCATCACAGCATCGGTCTCAGTTTCCTGGGGGATTCCGACAGAAGATAAGAAGGTGTAATTTAGACCCAGAGACCGCCGTCTCGGTGGACCACCGCAAGGTTTCCTTGGTATCCGGGTTGCCGGATATCCAATTTAGCAAGTATCCGGGGGGTGGGGTACAACGAGTTCACCGTGCGGATTGCAGGGTGTCATGTATTTCAAGCTCGGACACTGTACGGCAGCCCGCGGCTCGCGCAGGACCGGATCCGACAAGCCACCGGTCGGAAGTCGTCACTGGAATAGGCAAATCACAAACGACAACCTGGGAGTTTGGCCGAGTAGGAGTAAGTGAGTGCTATATGTCGAGAACCGCGTGCGAGGGGTGAGGGAGCTTGTCCCGAGAACTCTCATCCCTCAGAAGGAAACGACGTTCTGGGCTCCAATCGCGGCATCGGTAGGAGACTATAGCATCCGAGGGCTGTGGCATCCACGGTGATTGCGTAGATAGATGGGTAATTTGCTTCCGCCTTCGCTTCTTTTACTCACCCGAGTCAGGTCAACTTCGGAAGCAGATCTTTGGGTATCTGAACAGGGCATCCGCCCAACGTATTTATGTCGTCCCCCCGGGCCACGGCACCCGAATGCGTGTGAGACATGGACTGAATTGCATCCGACAAATAGTGTTGTGTTATCAATCTGTGTTCGGCTGCACGATCGCGATAGGCATATATCAGATACTAGGACCTTCATTCCGTAGGGATTGAGACTGATCAAGGAGCAGATAAGGTTAAGTGGCAAGCGCGATGGTGCATGGCGAGGGCCATCCAATTCAATTGAGATACGAGTAGGTTCTTTCCCAGTGATGATGCTGCTGATCTCCCACTCGCGTCATGGCTGGTCGGCTGGATCAAATTGAATACCGTCCCGGTTGTACTATGGTATATAATGTTGACGGACTCTTAGAAACCTGGTATATACATAGCGACCCCACTCTCTATACAATTAACTACACACGCGCACATAGGAAAAGCGATCAAGAATAATACGGGACGGTGGCCGTGGGATCCGTCTCGGACGAGCGGTCGGCGAGGAGATAAATATTGTGCAAGGACGTGCCAGCCGCGCGATCTTCATAACCCGAATAAAAATAGCTGCCGCCGGGGTTTCCTGCGGCGGGAGTTCCCAAACCGTGTGACATTGGGGGGAGAGAGGAAGACGCGGTCGTTTGCTCCGGCCGGTGGGTCAACCGTGGAGCCAAACCGTCGGGAACGGGAGGGTATGATGCCAATGAACGAGGGTACATGGATGATTCGATGCGTCCCTGTTGTCTGTCGTACTCATTCCAGTACGAACGATTGGGCCCATAGAGATCGCTAAACTGCGCTGTCGTCAAACGCGACCCGTCAACGGGGGTGGCCTGGGACACAGGGTGCTGTAATCTTAAATCCCCGGGAAGTTCGTGGCTATAGCCCTGGAACTCGTGATAACCAGGTGACGATGGGGAAAGGGAATCCGGAGTAGACTGTGATGTTAGAGCCATGTGTTGGAAGTGATCGAAAGTAGGAGTGGGTATCGGTAGGGATGCTCGTAAGGGACTTAAGTTCCTCGATCCTGGAGACGAGGAAGAGGTTCCAGTGCTGGTGTAATAAGGAGAAGAAGGCGAGGAGCTCCGGGAAGGAGAAGTGGCTGAAGAGTATGGGGATCTGTGCTCGTCCGATGGATTTCTGGGCGGGAGAGGGTCGAAATACGAGGAGGGTCCCTCAACTCTCGAGCCGCGCGAGGCGTCTTTGCGCCTAGACGGCGAACGGCCAGAGGGATCTGAAGGCGTCGACTGGGCCGTCGAAGAGTTAGTGCGTGTATGGGGAGAACTCTTCTGGTACGGTTGACCGGGCTTGTTTGCAGCTGGTTGATCCCTTCGAGTTCTCGAGCGCCGCTTCTTCTCCATGCCGTTTATTTTTTGGAGTTGATAGACCAAACTGGGTTTATCAATGGAAGACGCCGATGGGTCATTGGAGGTCGTCGATTGGATTCCTGAATTGGGAACCCGTTGGTCATCTACAGCCGGCCCCTTTCCCTTGTCTGCAAATTTTGGCCGATAATTTGTCAGTGAGGGGGTCGGGGGGAGAAGGAAAAGAGAAAACCTATTGCACCGTAGGAATCGCTCAGGTAGAACGCGAATTGAGTGTCGTCAGCAAAAGACTGGTAAGCATGACCTTTGCCAATCTAGGGACGCGCTTAATTGAAATCGCTAAGAAAACCGGAATCGGGAAATTCACCAGCTCCCAATACAAGGGCGTTAGACCGTCCATCGCAGACTGAGATCGGACGATCAGGTGCACCCGAATTTCTTCCTAAATAGAACGGAGGATGAGAAACGTTTCAGGTCGCTTCGAGTTACGCACTTGGTGCAGCCGTTCCACCGCGGTGGACCAGGCAGGAGTTCCGCGCGGACCCAGTATGCCCGCAGAGGGGTCCAGGGCCGCGACAATGACGAGATGGCGCGTTGCGGGTCTCCGGCCAAAAGTTCCTGACAACGCCTAAGGAAAGTCATGTGTCAGGGCGTAAGCGGCGGAGACAAGCTCGGCGTACCTCAATCGCGCGGCCAACGTTGGCGGGGGATATCGTGTTTCCGCCGTGCATGCTAAAGTTAATGGTGGGGATATCATCCCAGCGTGGGGTTCGGCGAGTAGAGTGGTCGAACGGGGGTTTGAACGGAGCGTTTTCCGAAGCGGTCATCCACAGCGCCTCGACCTGGGGGGTAGCAATTGGTAGGTGAAGGAGAGCAGGAGCGAACGGACTCACGGAAGCGGAGGGATTCGCACCCTTGATCGCGGTGAGGAAAGGCGAAATGTAGGAGTCCCTCAGACGCTGCCAGAGGGGAACCATGTAGCTGGAGTCCTCGATCAAGAATAGAATAGCAGCGGCGTCCCTGGGACGGCCGAAGATAGCATCGATGGCAGCGAAGGGCGAGGTCATTTGGACAGGCTGGCGAGGAAAGTATTGGAAGACCAGGGGGGCTCATAAAAGGAGAAAAAAGCGGACAATCATTCCAAGGGGATGAGAAAAGAAGGGATCCGTTGTGGTGCGGGACCCCGGGACGGACAATCAGTGAGGTATATAAGGTAGGCGAGGCGGTGGCAAAAACATTTGTTCTCCGCGAATCCCTGGAGTCTCAACTTTATTTTTCTTTTTGCCCTCTCTCACCGAGTGAAGTGAAGACTATTCCGGATCAGAATCACAACTAACGCAATCATCAGCTGCGCGGTCGAAAAGCGACCGAGGGTGAGGAAGCGATCGCAAACCGGAACGACTTCTTCCATTGCAGCTAGCATCCACGCCCGTGTGTTACATGCGTCGATAAGCATCTTACCACATACCGCATCTCTTTCGTGATTGTCGAGATGATGACTATAACCTCTTCCGCTCTCGGACGCTTTCCCATGCCGCAAGTATGTCGCATGTTCCTCGGCCCCCAAGCCCCCCTTTGCTCTCCCTGGTCTTCGGGACCACCCGAACGCACACTCCCTTATCTCGCCGGTGCGGACGGATGCAAAAAAGAAGCCGCGAGATTTGCGGTGCGATCGTGGGAACTATTTTCTAAATCTGGTCGCACACCACGCAACACCCATCACCCGCCCCAGTCCAACACGTTCCTAACGTTGACGACCGCACCCCGCCCACCATGGCGCACATGCAGGGTTCGGGATCTCCAATAACCCAGGTGTCTCAGACACCTGTTGCGCCTATGCATCTTCAACCCCAGCTCTTGACCCGTCTTCAGCTCGACCTCCGAGGAAAGCGATTCACAGTCGACAGGGAAACAATCATGAACCTCCCAGAGTCGATTCTGCTCTGCCTTTTCCCAAATGGTCTCGTCCTCAGCAGGCAGAGCGCCATGCTTTCCGATGGCGGAGACAATGACGAGTTCGAGGAGTTGTACGGAGTTGATGTGCGTTGTCCTCGTCTTTCACACTCGCTTCGCTCACCTCTGCCCTCCCAGTTTGACCCAGACTGTTTCTCTTTCGTCCTCGCGTTCTTCAAACAGTCCGCTGACGTTTTTTACGGCACCCCTAACTCCCCTGGGCTCTATGCTGCCCAACAACTCCTCGCTGACGGTGGATCTCCTACCTCAGACTTCAACCCCACTTCGTCGCAGAACCCCCTCCTGTCCAAACAAGCGATTATTGTACTACGTGAAGAGTTGGAGTACTTTTCTATACCATCCGAGGCAAACAAATCCACTCCCGGGCTGACAAGTGGCGCCGCCAATGAGGCGTTGTTGGAACTGAAGAGGAAATGCGGTGTCCACTTACTACAAAAGAAGAATATATTCACAGCCCTCCAGCGGAACGTGAATAAGGAGAATAACGTTGCAGAACAACACCTGATTGACATGCTTTGCATGAGGTAAGGTCTCGTCAACTTTGGAGTTTCTGTGTGCTTCACATCAGCCTCTAGCGGATTCAATCGGGATGATGAATGGGGTTATCGAGCCATGGAACCAAACCGATGCTGTGTATCCTCCATTGCCCTGGTCCTGCTTAAAACCGGCATCGTCCATCATCCTCCCAATGCTGGAGGTGAACGGCAGGTCACCATCGATCATAATCAGATGGCTACTGCCCAGAAGCTTTTGCTCTTTTGGCGCAAGCCTGCCGTAAGTTACCCCCCCTCTTTGTGCACAATCTTTATGTCTGACTTCGGAACATAGCGCAAGTGCTGGTGGGACGGCGCGGAGGTGGACCTAGCTGAAGGCGGCCAGGCGCCCCAAGCCGTGAAACTATGGGCTCGTAGGGTATGGACGTTGGAGCTTAGTTTGGTTCGTGGTAACTTAACCTATTACCGGAACATGCGTCACTAACTCGTGCCCTCCTTAGGTTTGATGTGCATCCGATACCCTTGACAATCTCTACATTTTACCGTAAACATTTCTCGTGACATTCCGCAGGATAGTCTAGTGCGATTCATTCACAAATAGTAATCCCGGAATACTGTGGGAGTATGTTGCGCTAAAATCTGTCGGACTGACCAACACCGCGCCCGTGTGTCCGCTTCGCGTGCTTGAGCAGTGATACCACGGAGCTAGGCGTGATCCCTTCCATTCGCTTAGCAGCACCCTGTAATGGACGTGAATACTTCGCGCATCAATCTGAATTCAATAGCCTACAATTGTCGTGGGCCGAATCGCCGCGAGCTTTTCTTTCGCCTCCGAACTAATCCCAGCGATCCCACTGTAGTCCATGTGGGGATCGAGAACTAGGTCTTCGTCCTCGTGAAACACTTTAAGATCCGCCTCCTGGCGCCGAAGGTATGGGCTGTACCGTCCTGGGAATTCGACCATTCGTTGAGCAAACTGTGGTGAGTCAGGTGAGGCAGCTACGCACCATCAATCTGCACGCGGGCCAAGAGCTGTGGATCAATCGTGTCCAGCGCCGGGATGGCGGGTATGATGTCGGAAATCGTGACGCGGGGATTTGCCAACAAGTCCAAACCACTAATGGAACGTGATTATCGCCAGTGTTTCGGGAATTCGCGCCGAGGACGACGTTTAGGAAGGAACCAAGCGGCGAGTATGTCAGACATTGATAGATCGAAAGGATGGAGAGAATATGGGAACATTACTCGCCTCCGGGGAACTCCGTCCTGACGAACCACCAGTCCATAGGATCTCCAACCCTATGACCAATTATTCGCATATCAAATTCATTATATGGGGCTTATGGGATGAAGGAGAGTGGGAACGTGCCTGTGGGCTCAAGGAAACTGATTTGAGTAAGCCTCGCGCGCGGTCCATTTCGGAAGCGGTGGATATCAGCAGGTTCCAACGATAATCAGAGATTACACCCGCTTCTCGAGCTAAAACAGATCATACAGCATCGTCAGCCCTTGCATCACTCTCATTATTAAGCGATTAGGCCGATAAGGGAAGAAAACATGCCAAGGGAAACATAAGTTGGCGCTTACCCTTCTCTGTCAGCCGCAAGTCCGCATTGTCGCTTCGAATGGTCATCCTGTACTCCGAGCGGGACGTGAACATCCTATCTGGAGGATTAAGTGGGTCGTCAGCCACGACCTCAAACGGTTCACCGAGCCAGACAGGTCGCATTACATGGTTCCTCGGCGCCTTTGACAATCAGGTCATCGATCATCACACCAATGTAGCCCTCGGCACGAGTGATGGTCATGGGGCTCCGATGGAGTGTGCGTAACCCAGCGTTAATGCCAGCCACGGCGCCCTGAGCGGCGGCTTCTTCGTAACCGGTAGTACCTAATAGGTCGGACATCAGACGTCATGGACGGCGGAAACGGGGATAAACTTGACCATTTATCTGACCCGCAAGAAACAGCCCCTAACGCACGACGCATAAGAGTAAGACTGCTGCGTAGTACTGGCGAATTTCACGACGAACCCTGATCCTTTTGGTCTCTAGGGTTGCTGTCGGAAAAAGTAGTTTGCCTTCCGGTCAAGCGATGATACAGTGACCACTCACGAGTGAGTTCCCTGGGATCTATGTGATCATACTCAACGCCGTATGCTGGCCGGGCCATCTCTGCATGTTCGAGGCCTGGAATGCTCCTAATGATGCCCTCTTGCACGTCCTCAGGCATACTGTTCGAGATCCCGTTGGGGTAGATGAGGTCTAGGCATATAGGAGGTTTAAATGGAAGTCCAGCGTGGCTGTGGTGTGATGAGGAAATTCACCGGAGTCATATCCTTCCGGTTCCAGCCACACCGTGTGGTGTTCCTTGTGTCCAAAACGGAGGACTTTGGCTTCTAAAGACGGGCAATATCGCGGACCTGTGCACTTAATTAAGTGAAGTGGGCGGAGAAGCGACGTTTCAAATCCCGAACCCTTCCTGGTTTCTTGGATGTGAATGCTCCTGTGAAGGTTATCCTTGATTAATTGATGTGTTTTAGGGCTAGTGAAGGTTTGGTAACAATGAACTTGATTATTCTGAGACGAAGCGAAGGCCCATGAGTTGGCGAGGATGTCGCTCGGATTGCACGGCGTACCGCATTATCTACAGCAGTGTTGAGGTAACTGAATGGGGTGGGAGAATCGTCGCCTCGTTGCACGGCGAGTTGATCGAAGTCGATGGTCTGTTTGTAAAGTCGTGCGGGAGTTCCCGTTTGAAGGCGACCAAGTTTGAAACCAGCGGACTTTAACGAAGCCGACAAGCCAATCGAGGGCGATTCACCCATGCGGCCAGCTGGGAATCGTTTGAGGCCTTCGCGCCGGGTCAGTTACAATCACTGGCTTGGGTTAATCTACTCCACCGATGTGGATCTCCCCGGATAGGAAAGTGCCTGTGCAGATAACAACAGATTTACACCTGACAACATCTCCAGTACCTAGAGAGCCATGTGGTTAATCCAAACGTCTGGAAGGCAAACAGTAGTTTATTACCAAGTCGGACACCGCGGACCTCAGAAGTCGGACCAGCGGGACCGGTGGAGGACGCCGTGCGGTCCAGAACCAGATCAAAAACGCTTCCCGCGCGAACATCAAGATTCGGATAGTTGAACAAGGCTTCCTGCATGTGATACTTGTATAATTTCCGGTCGATCTGAGCCCGGGGACCCTGAAGACTCATGTTAAGCCGAGTATTGCCCAATAACACGTTGCGTACCCAGACGGCAGCGCCCTTTGAGCGATTAAGAATTTGAAACTGGATTCCAGCCTTGTCTGTGAGGCATTAGTCCGGGGTGTACCACACAGAAGAGGAAGGGGTAAGCGAAGGTACCCGAGATCCTTCCGCAGAGACCATCCATAGCGTCAACCTCCCGTATCAATGTTCCTTTTCCTACACCGCCCATGGAAGGATTGCACGAAAGTTCTCCGACGGTTTCGAGCTTTTGAGTAAGCAACACGGTTCGGGCTCCTGACCTCGCAGCGCCCGCCGCGGCCTCGCAGCCAGCATGCCCCCCGCCGATGATGCAAACTACCCATTGTTGTGAACGGGGGGTAAATACTCGGCCTAGTGGGTACTCACCGTCATACTCATTTGAGTGAGTAGTCAACGAGGCGTAAGAACGAAAGAGGTGGTTCTTGACTCCTCTCACGGGCCTGCACCCGATTGTCACGACCAATGACATGTGAACTTTGGAGGACCTAAATGGTCGGCGTGTAGCCAGCGGTCGTTCAGCAGCGATTTCTGCGAGCCTTTGCCCCACTCTGTAACCTCAGTGAAGTAAACCCGAGAGGGCGTGACACGCTGGAGTTCTGATTGGTGGCAAGCGCCCAAAGACAGTTTTTCAAATGAAATGGAAGAGTCACGTCACGTGTGCCTCGATGCCGCCCGTCGGACTCTCACTCTGAGCGTCTCATGTTGAGCTCGGACCGCCCAGTGTGGGGAAGGCAGATGGGGATGACCGCGGTTGGGTTGGAAGTGGAGGCGGCTCAACACTGACACAACCTCCTGGGATTGGTTCCTACAGGACTCTAT
>Ga0307515_10002796_pt1 | contig 37181 bp, 18 predicted proteins | sample 17_EM_MG_FD_194513 | JGI IMG/M metagenome (GOLD analysis project Ga0307515, IMG submission 194513) | Populus trichocarpa ectomycorrhiza microbial communities from riparian zone in the Pacific Northwest, United States - 17_EM | ecosystem: Host-associated > Plants > Roots > Unclassified | place... | reverse complement strand
CTGACTCGAAGACCTATCACCCTACCATGTTTTTGCAGAAAAATAACTCATATGAGAGAGATATAATTTTCCTAAGATGACTTATAAATTCTACAAGCAGATAGGTTTTGTGAAGAAATAAGTCTAAGTTACTTCTCCAAACTAACATCCAAGTCATTATTTGGGCAATTTAACTTCTCTAAATCCAAATTCAAAGCTTGAAGATTTTATGCAAGACTATTTCTTTTTTTATAGGAAAATAGTTATTACACTATTTAAATATAAATTGTCTACTTAGAAAATGACTATTTTGTAAGGAAGTAGGGATTAGGGTTTCCTATCAAATAAAAAGAAAGAGAGAAAGGAAGGGAGTGACGGTCAGAAAGAGAAGAAAAACTCTACCCTTTCCTTCTATACTCGAAATCATGTATTCATATTTTCTCTTGATTAGTTTTTTGATAGACATGCAAGATTAAGTTCTTTTTTTTTTTTGTTGCAAGGACACAGAAACCTTTGAATTTCAAGAACTACGACATCTATTTTACCTTTTCTTTTCAATTTATATGATGAATATATTTGTTTTTTTATACTTATTTCCTATGAGTGCTTAGTTTGATTATTCGAACGGACTCTAAGTTATTATTCTAACCAATTTATTGCTAAGTTTGCTATCAAAATTGGAGTTGTGATATCTAAACTTGTGAAGCAACTAAGTTTAATAATTGTGGCAAATCTATGTTATTAATCTTAGGGAAAATATTCGATCAAATCAAACATAGACTACAGACAGTTACGTTGTCTAGATTTATCAACCTATCTAGTTTTTAAGGCTGTCATTGAATTAAACTGCTAGTGCGGACATTGTGGTTGTTTAATGGTTAGGGTTAGTTATACTGCAGATCGGTTAACTAACTAAGTTAAGAAAGATAAATATCTATAATATAAATTGACGTATCATTTTAATGATCAGTTCTGATTTCCGTAGATGGATGTTTACTTGAGACCAAGGTTTTCTCTCTTGATAAGTTTCAGATTTATTTAATTTAGCTTGATTGTTTTATTCTATTTACCATAGCATAGCTTAGATAACCTCAACCCCCCTAATTTCATATCATCTAGCATAAAAACCTGAACTAGACCTTTCTCGTAAGATCGACCCCTTGCTTGCTCTATACTATCTTGTTTATTTAAGCTAGGGTAATTAATTTTTTTGACCGCGACATCGCAACAATTATAATTATATGTAAGTTTATTTCAGGTCAAAAGATCATAAAAGAACCAAGAAACGTCAAAATATGTATAATGACCAACATGTTTAAGTAGCCAAATGGATTGTCCATTTTAGAGAAACGGTCATACCATTTCTATGAAGACGACTAACAATTTTGAAAATGGTCAAACCATTTTCTAGAAATTCCAAAAATTCCCATAAATCCTAACAATCTTTAAAGCAACACATTCTATATATAAGGCATACGTTATAATCAAGATTAAAAAGTATGCATGCCTTATATAACATAGTCATAACTACATGTGTATAACATATTCATAACATTATATCAACATTATAACATAATATGCACACACACACAATCGATCATAATTCACCATAATCTTATAACACAATATACACATACAATCCATCATTATTCATCACAATCTTCTCCCTTTTGTATGGCTGAAGCTGGAAGAGCACAAAATATATGGGCTTTTGAATCCCAAATTTGCTTTTGTTTCCCTCTCAATGTGATCATGAGATTGTCAATTCATTGATTGAGGGAAATGATAGTAGGTCGAGGGATTGGGAGTGTTTCCACCTTATAGACGAAGTCACTCGTGTCTTCATCCCATTTAAACAAGTTTCAAAGGAACAAAGCTTGATTGAGATTGAACCTGAATTCAATTGAATTCTCTTGAAGGTTTATCCCTTTCACATTGAAAAATATTGTGAGAAATTATCCATAGATAAGAGGAGAGTTTGGAGTCTTGGACATATATATGATTTTTTTATAAATAAGAGCCAAAAGATTAATCTTACAACAGTTCTTAAGAGAAACCATTACCCAAATAGTAAGCTAATCTAGATCATTGTATGGACTTTCATAAGGAAAAAACAACCTATACATGATTTTATATAGGACTCAGGTTGAAATACTTAGGAGATTTGCTGATCTTGAACCCGTTAATATCACCTCTTGATTTTGTCCTTAAACTAAATTGTATTACTCATTTGGGGGGAATGCCAAGTCCATATTCTTTGGACCCTCTTCTTTTAACATATCCTCCCCACTTAAAGGCAACAATAATTATATGCCAACATCATTTACGGTGACTGTGATAGGTCTTTTTATTCACCATACTTGAAATCTCAATGACCTTGCCATTAGAACTTAATTTTGACTCAATATTGGCATAAAATTGCCTAATATATCAATATAGATTTAATTTCTTTCATTAACCACAAGATTATGCCATTATATATGAATCACTAGCTATCTAACATTATAAAGTACTCTTAACTCATAAAGAGTCATTTTGCATCCTCTAGTGAGATTTTTTTAATAAAGTATTTGAGTGTAATATTCCTTAATTGAGTTTTGATTTGTAAAGAAGGATCTTAGATAAAGGGGATTATTTTCAAGAGGTATATCATACTTACTTGAAGAAATGATATTGAAGCTTGGTTAGAGAAAGCCATGGAGAAGGACAAAACAAATGCTTAGAAAAAATGAGAGCTTTGTGAAGAAAAGCAAGCTAGAGGAGAGAAAGACTTTATAAAGTTTTAAAATAGGTAAGTGTTTCTCTTTTGAATTATACAAAAAACATGTCTATAAATAACATTTTACACATTGAAAGAATAAGTGAATTGTCTTATGATTAGACAAATGAATGAGAGCTTGCTTGTTGAAGGAGATGATGTAAGAGTAAGCATGTTTTGTGTAAGAGAAGGTAAGTTTTATGTAAGTAGATTTAAACTTGACAAGAAAATATATTGCACTCCTATGGAATAGGTAAGTTTAGTTCTTACACATGTTTCTTCTCATCAATTGAATGATTATTTCAAGTTGACAAGATAAAAAATTTCAAAGACCACCAAATTCCTTTATCCCTAAAATACCCTTAAAAAATTAAGCCAAGCATGAAAGAAATTGAACCAAAAGTTTATCTCCTTTATTTCCAACTAGATTCTCTTCTTTTGGTCAAAACTTAAGTATCCAAGTATTTGTCTCTTTTCCAAAGAACTAAAATGAAGTTTTCCCTTCCAATTAAGCTTATTTTCTTATATGTAATCACAAACTCAAGAGTAATATCACTTTTTTAAAACATGATTGTGAATAAAATGATGTATAATTTCAATGTGCTTTGTCCTAAAATGTTGGATCGGATTTTTAGTCAAATTGATTACACTAGTATTATCACAATAAATATGAATATGGTCTAACTTTAGACCAAAGTTCATAAGGGTTTGTTTCATCCATAGTACTTGGGCACAACATGATCCAACAATAATATTCAACTTTTATAGTGGAATTTGCCACTGAATTTTGCTTTTTGCTAGACCATGAGACTAAGGCATTTACTAAGAATTGACAAGTCTCACTAGTGGTTTTTTTTTTAATTAACTATGCAACTGGCAAAGTCGTCTGAAAGTACCAAAGACCCAAATCAATTATGCCTTTTATATATCTAAAAATGTGTATGATGGCACAAAGGTGTAACTTTCTAGGAATAGCTTGAAAATGTACACATAAGCAAACACTAAACATAATATTTGGTTTACTTGCCATTAAATAAAGTAAACTACCAATCATACCTTGATATTTTTTTATGTCCACATCTTTTTCATGTTCATCTTTATTGAGTTTGGTGGTAGTATTCATCGGAGTTGGGCCTGAACTCATATATTCTAAATCAAACTTCTTGAAAAGCTCCTTGGTATATTTAGTTTGTCTAATGAATATATCATATTTTTCTTGTTTGGTTTGAAGTCCAAGGAATAAGGTCAATTCTTCCATTATGCTCACCTCGAACTCTTTATGCATATAATTTTCAAATTCCTTGCACAAAGACTCATTAGTATCACCAAATAAAATATCATCAATATAAATTAACATAATAATTTAATCATTATTTTTATACTTTAAAAACAATATTTAACATCCATTTGAGAAAGTTTGAAAATTTTAATACATGCAAATACAAGCAACAAATGAATAGATTTTATTCTAACTAGGGGGGCATAGGTCTGATCATAATCTATACCTTCTTCTTGGTTGTAGCCTTGTGTAACCAATCGAGCTTTATTTTGAACAAATTCTCTGGATTCATCAAGTTTGTTGTGAAAGATTCATTTGGTTCCAATAATATAATGACCTTTGGGCTTAAGGACTAATTCTGATACTTGATTTCTTTCAAATTGATCAAGCTACTCTTGTATCAAGAATATCCAACACTCATCACTCAAGGCTTTATCACTAATTTTAAGTTCAAGTTTGGAGATAAAAGCAACATTACCAATTTGATTTATCATAGAGGTTGTTGTTCTTACTCCACTAATTGAATAACTAATTATAGCATCTTGTGAGTCCCCTTGGTCGTTGGATTGCTTTGGGAAGGCTTTGAGAAGGCTCTCGTTGTTTATATTGATGAATTTGTTCAGTTGTCACAATTATATATATATATATATATATATATATATATATATATATTTATCATTATTAGTCATGGTGTCTTCTTGGTCTTTATTTAGGTTTAACCTATCAAAGACAACATCTACACCAACTTCTTCTCTTTTTTTTTTCTTTTTTTTTGTCTTTTTAGGATCACAAGGGTTAGACTTATAAAATACAGCAAGCATATATTATTCAACTACTAAAATTTTACAATTACATATTCTATATGCTTTGCTAATTGAAGAGTAACCAAGAAAGATGCCTTCATCATATTTGGAATCTAATTTTTCTAAATTATCTTTGGTATTTAAAATGAAACATTTTGAACCAAACATCCAAAAATATGACATGTTGGGTTTTATTTTAAACCAAGGCTTATATTGAGTTTTATGCAAGATTGGTCAAAGCAAAATTCAATTTGAAGTATAATAAGAAGTGTTTATGGCTTCCATCCAAAAATATTGAGGCAAACCATATTGATTAAACATAATTCTTTTCATTTCTTGAAGAGTGCAATTTTTCCCATCTACAACGTCATTTTGTTGTGGAGTTCTAAGAGTTGATCAAAGAGTTGAAGATTCATGCTTAAAACTATTTTCATCACAAAAAAATTCAAATAAAAGGTTTTCAAATTCTCCACCATGATCACTTCTAATTTTTAAATCAAGTAGCCCTTTTCATTTTGAACTCTTTTATAAAATTTTGAAAAGGCTTTAAGTGCTTCATCTTTATGTGCATGAAATAGAACCCATGTAAACTTAGTATAATCATATACTATGACAAATGCATATTTTTTACCACCAAGACTTGAAATATGCATAGGACCAAATAGGTCCATATGAAGGAGCTGTAGTGCTTGATTTGTGGAGACTTGATTATTGGCTTTGAATGAGCTTTTAACTTGCTTTTCATATTGGCAAACATCGCAAATCACCTATTTTTAATACTCAAGTTTTGAAAGTCCTCTCACAAGCTTTTTTTTGGACAACCTTTGAATTACTTCCATGTTGGCATGACCAAGTCTTCTATAAAAAATACAAGGTGAATCCACTATAGCATTAAAACACTAAGCATAATAATCAATATAATTTAAGTTGATCATATAAGTGTTTCCAAGTCTTTTTCCAATAAAAATTATTTAATTATCAATGATGCGAATGATCAAGCAATGTAAAGATTCAAAGATAATGTTATTGTCTCTATCACATAATTGACTAATACTAAACAAGTTATTCTTTAACCCATCAACAGGTAAAAAATACTCAATAATAGAGATATTCCAATATTACTAATATCTTTTACCTTTCTCTTGGTATCGTCTCCAAATGTCACATGTCCCTCATCCTTCTCTTTGAACGAAGTGAATTTGGATTTGCCTCCTGTCACGTGTCTTGAACATCCACTATCCAAATATTATTTGTCATTCTTTTCCTACAAAGAAAAATCTTAACATGTTGATTTTGGTATCCATAATTTCATAGGTCTATTTTGGTTAGTAAATGTGCATATTGGCACCCAAATATATTTAGTTTTAGTTGAGATATTCTTGTCCATGCAATATTTTTCATGAAAATCATTTTTGCTTGATGCTTTAACAAAGTAGTTTGAGTAAAGTTTTTTTATTTTTTGTGGTTTATAACCCATATCTTTTTTGTCGAAAACACATTGATTACCTAGAAGTCTATCTAGGTTCTCCTTTCCTTTTGTAAATTTAGTCAAAATAGAATTTAAATCAATAACTTGGGTTTTCAAAGTCTCATTTTCTTTGACTAATTTTTCATTGGAAATGGATGAATTAGATATGTTTTTCATAGAATATAATTGCCTTTTAAAACCAATGTTCATTGTTAATAAATCATCATTTTATTTCTATAAAACATCAAAGTCTTTTGAAATCATATCAACTTTACTTTGAAGTAAAACATTTTTCTTATGCATTTTTTTTAGTATTCATGAAATAATCATCAAATGCATCTTAATTTGAGGTCCCAATTCATTTACCTCGTCAATGTTGATGTTTTTATTTGCCATCATGCATATCTCTTCTTTAATGATGTTGTTAGCCATTAAACATAAATTGGCTAGTTCCTTGAATTCCATATCATCATCATCATCATCATCATCATCCGAAGAGGTTGCACTATCATCTTTGTCATCCCAAGTTGATGCCTTTTTTTTTATATATTTGGACAATCATATACTTCACACGATCCGGTTTCTTGTATTTATAGCAAATGATAGTATCTTGATTGTTTAGCTCTCCCTTATCACCCTCTTTTCTTAGAGAGTATTTGGCAGTGTGGTTGCGGTTGCTTTTCAAATAACTTTTCGTGCCGAAATGCATGCCAATGATGTTTTTTTATTTTTAAAAAATTATTTTTGACATCAGCACATCAAAACGATTTAAAACATACAAAACATATTAAATTTTAGCAAAAAAAAATTTGAATTTTTTGGGAACGCGTTTTGCACCGCGTTCCCAAACGTATTCTAAAATCTATTTCATTTGCACCGTAATTCTTAAGTCTCAAATATTTGGTGAAGTTTCTTGTCGCTAAGGCTATATCTTCATCATATTCACTATTGTATCTATTTCTATCCTCATCTTATTTAAGGCTTTTTGAGCTAGAGATTTCTTCTTGATATTACTATCATCAATCTCAAGCTCCTTAATTTTTCTTCAGGATCCAATAAACTCATTAAAATCAAGAGTTTATGTATGCATTTTCTTTTATGTCATAGAAGACTTAAAGTATAACTATTTAAGGTATTTTCAGGAACTATGCTAATTAATGTTATTAACTTTATCTTTAAAAAAAAAATGTTATTAGCTAACCTATGTTGTTCTTTGAGTGCGCGTGTGTACCAATAAAAAAAAAAACTCAAATTTCATTGCAGTCAACACCTCGCTTCCAAGTTTTCGCAAACCTATTTATATTTTGAATTGCGTCTTCGTATATACACACACACACTTGATGAATATTCATTTGAAATTCTTAATTATAATCTATGCTTTAAAAAATAATGAAAGCTTAATGCACCTTAATGAATTGATACAATCTAAAATACATTTTTCTTGTTTCATATTTAACAGAAAAATATGCAATATATATCTTATGTTTTATATATAAAGATAGAAGATGGATAGATAAACATGTATAAGAGTAATGTTATACAAACAAACTTTTTATTTTATTGCTGATACATTAGTTTCCAACAGAATTTAATATGAAAACTTTATTATTTCACAAATATATTGAAAATTCAAGTTACATGTCTATATATAGTAAAGAGGTAATTTTTCTTATAGATAAAAGATTGTGTTAAAAAGTAAAAGATTTTCATGAATGCTCTGCCCCTACTTAATCATTTTCACTTCTTCGAAACTTACTCGGAAATTATCTCAAAATCAAATTCAAGCCAACTCATTTTCACCAGTCAATCATAGCAAAAATTAAGAGTATGGAAGGAGAAATTTCATCTAGCTCGGCCTAATTTCTTAGTTCACTCCTTGAACTTAAAGTTCGAGTATTTGTACTATTTCACGACCTTCTTCACATGTGAGGCCTCACCTTATACAATATTAATATTTTCATAAGCTCAACATTAAAGCACTTTTACTTACAAGTTCTTACTTTTTATAAATCAAGTGGTCAAAGTGTCATTTACACTTTAATAATAATTTTCTAGCTTAATGAATAAAAGATTTAACCTCACAAAATACAATAATAAAGAACAATTTCTTTTTTTGGGGTGTTTTGGGGGGAGATGAAACTTTGCATATTCTTATGAGTGAATGATTGAAGAGAAAGAATAATCATAAACCTATAATACATTCTCAAGAAAAATCATTGATTAATATTTGATATATCAAAACAAAGATTAATTGACCCTTGGTCCAACATTTAGTTGATTAAAAAATAAAAAAGCAATTAATATTATGATAGCTCGAGAGACCGTCATGTGTAGGGTTGAAAGAAAAATTATTGTTCATGACTTGTTTGGTTTCATTATAAGTGTAACTCTTACATCTCTTATTAGCTCTAGATTTCTTTCTTTTATTTCTAGGTTTTTCTTTCCTTCTGATGGCTCTCTCCCTCCTTCCTCTGTAAATACAATCTGAACCAATATAAATAAAATGAGTTTTTTTTATAGTTACTTGTAATAAATAGAATATAAATATTATATTGTTAAACTCGACCCAAACTTAATATATATATATATATATATTATTTTAAACATAATAGACAAAATATAAATATATATAAATTCTTATACAAGACCAAAACCTGATCATAGATGCTCATGGCTAACCCTAACCTTCATGCAATGAAGCGACAAAATTAAAATTTTACTACAGGAGTAGTATTCGACTCGGCAGGTGATTTTTATTTAATAATGGTTTTTTTTTTCTAGTTATGAGCATCTAGAAAGGCCCAATTTGAGATGTTATGTTTGAGGCGAGGAGCTTGTCTTGCGTGTAAGTTTTGAGATTAGATTTGAGGGATGAAGTGAGATAAATAATGTGAACACCAACTTATATGATAATTTAAGTTGATCATATAAGTGTTTCCAAGTCTTTTTCCAATAAAAATTATTTAATTATCAATGATGCGAATGATCAAGCAATGTAAAGATTCAAAGATAATGTTATTGTCTCTATCACATAATTGACTAATACTAAACAAGTTATTCTTTAACCCATCAACAGGTAAAAAATACTCAATAATAGAGATATTCCAATATTACTAATATCTTTTACCTTTCTCTTGGTATCGTCTCCAAATGTCACATGTCCCTCATCCTTCTCTTTGAACGAAGTGAATTTGGATTTGCCTCCTGTCACGTGTCTTGAACATCCACTATCCAAATATTATTTGTCATTCTTTTCCTACAAAGAAAAATCTTAACATGTTGATTTTGGTATCCATAATTTCATAGGTCTATTTTGGTTAGTAAATGTGCATATTGGCACCCAAATATATTTAGTTTTAGTTGAGATATTCTTGTCCATGCAATATTTTTCATGAAAATCATTTTTGCTTGATGCTTTAACAAAGTAGTTTGAGTAAAGTTTTTTTATTTTTTGTGGTTTATAACCCATATCTTTTTTGTCGAAAACACATTGATTACCTAGAAGTCTATCTAGGTTCTCCTTTCCTTTTGTAAATTTAGTCAAAATAGAATTTAAATCAATAACTTGGGTTTTCAAAGTCTCATTTTCTTTGACTAATTTTTCATTGGAAATGGATGAATTAGATATGTTTTTCATAGAATATAATTGCCTTTTAAAACCAATGTTCATTGTTAATAAATCATCATTTTATTTCTATAAAACATCAAAGTCTTTTGAAATCATATCAACTTTACTTTGAAGTAAAACATTTTTCTTATGCATTTTTTTTAGTATTCATGAAATAATCATCAAATGCATCTTAATTTGAGGTCCCAATTCATTTACCTCGTCAATGTTGATGTTTTTATTTGCCATCATGCATATCTCTTCTTTAATGATGTTGTTAGCCATTAAACATAAATTGGCTAGTTCCTTGAATTCCATATCATCATCATCATCATCATCATCATCCGAAGAGGTTGCACTATCATCTTTGTCATCCCAAGTTGATGCCTTTTTTTTTATATATTTGGACAATCATATACTTCACACGATCCGGTTTCTTGTATTTATAGCAAATGATAGTATCTTGATTGTTTAGCTCTCCCTTATCACCCTCTTTTCTTAGAGAGTATTTGGCAGTGTGGTTGCGGTTGCTTTTCAAATAACTTTTCGTGCCGAAATGCATGCCAATGATGTTTTTTTATTTTTAAAAAATTATTTTTGACATCAGCACATCAAAACGATTTAAAACATACAAAACATATTAAATTTTAGCAAAAAAAAATTTGAATTTTTTGGGAACGCGTTTTGCACCGCGTTCCCAAACGTATTCTAAAATCTATTTCATTTGCACCGTAATTCTTAAGTCTCAAATATTTGGTGAAGTTTCTTGTCGCTAAGGCTATATCTTCATCATATTCACTATTGTATCTATTTCTATCCTCATCTTATTTAAGGCTTTTTGAGCTAGAGATTTCTTCTTGATATTACTATCATCAATCTCAAGCTCCTTAATTTTTCTTCAGGATCCAATAAACTCATTAAAATCAAGAGTTTATGTATGCATTTTCTTTTATGTCATAGAAGACTTAAAGTATAACTATTTAAGGTATTTTCAGGAACTATGCTAATTAATGTTATTAACTTTATCTTTAAAAAAAAAATGTTATTAGCTAACCTATGTTGTTCTTTGAGTGCGCGTGTGTACCAATAAAAAAAAAAACTCAAATTTCATTGCAGTCAACACCTCGCTTCCAAGTTTTCGCAAACCTATTTATATTTTGAATTGCGTCTTCGTATATACACACACACACTTGATGAATATTCATTTGAAATTCTTAATTATAATCTATGCTTTAAAAAATAATGAAAGCTTAATGCACCTTAATGAATTGATACAATCTAAAATACATTTTTCTTGTTTCATATTTAACAGAAAAATATGCAATATATATCTTATGTTTTATATATAAAGATAGAAGATGGATAGATAAACATGTATAAGAGTAATGTTATACAAACAAACTTTTTATTTTATTGCTGATACATTAGTTTCCAACAGAATTTAATATGAAAACTTTATTATTTCACAAATATATTGAAAATTCAAGTTACATGTCTATATATAGTAAAGAGGTAATTTTTCTTATAGATAAAAGATTGTGTTAAAAAGTAAAAGATTTTCATGAATGCTCTGCCCCTACTTAATCATTTTCACTTCTTCGAAACTTACTCGGAAATTATCTCAAAATCAAATTCAAGCCAACTCATTTTCACCAGTCAATCATAGCAAAAATTAAGAGTATGGAAGGAGAAATTTCATCTAGCTCGGCCTAATTTCTTAGTTCACTCCTTGAACTTAAAGTTCGAGTATTTGTACTATTTCACGACCTTCTTCACATGTGAGGCCTCACCTTATACAATATTAATATTTTCATAAGCTCAACATTAAAGCACTTTTACTTACAAGTTCTTACTTTTTATAAATCAAGTGGTCAAAGTGTCATTTACACTTTAATAATAATTTTCTAGCTTAATGAATAAAAGATTTAACCTCACAAAATACAATAATAAAGAACAATTTCTTTTTTTGGGGTGTTTTGGGGGGAGATGAAACTTTGCATATTCTTATGAGTGAATGATTGAAGAGAAAGAATAATCATAAACCTATAATACATTCTCAAGAAAAATCATTGATTAATATTTGATATATCAAAACAAAGATTAATTGACCCTTGGTCCAACATTTAGTTGATTAAAAAATAAAAAAGCAATTAATATTATGATAGCTCGAGAGACCGTCATGTGTAGGGTTGAAAGAAAAATTATTGTTCATGACTTGTTTGGTTTCATTATAAGTGTAACTCTTACATCTCTTATTAGCTCTAGATTTCTTTCTTTTATTTCTAGGTTTTTCTTTCCTTCTGATGGCTCTCTCCCTCCTTCCTCTGTAAATACAATCTGAACCAATATAAATAAAATGAGTTTTTTTTATAGTTACTTGTAATAAATAGAATATAAATATTATATTGTTAAACTCGACCCAAACTTAATATATATATATATATATATTATTTTAAACATAATAGACAAAATATAAATATATATAAATTCTTATACAAGACCAAAACCTGATCATAGATGCTCATGGCTAACCCTAACCTTCATGCAATGAAGCGACAAAATTAAAATTTTACTACAGGAGTAGTATTCGACTCGGCAGGTGATTTTTATTTAATAATGGTTTTTTTTTTCTAGTTATGAGCATCTAGAAAGGCCCAATTTGAGATGTTATGTTTGAGGCGAGGAGCTTGTCTTGCGTGTAAGTTTTGAGATTAGATTTGAGGGATGAAGTGAGATAAATTGATTTTTTTTTTTAATTGCCAGTAGCCATGTAATGAAGAGGTAGAAACTGGAATGGCACATACATTTCAGGCTTGCAGCATACAGCACACAGCTTGAGGTCGCTAATTTGTTTACATCACCACTTCAAGGAAAAGGCTTCCGACTATATCGGTATATCTACTCATTTAGCCAGCCTGCTGAGTGGTGTGGGTAAGGATGTTGAGGACCAGGAGCAAAGCCCATCGAATCAAACCGGTATCCAGCTCCCGGTGCTCTAGGATCATAACTGCCATTTCTATTCAGCATGGATGGCTCGGGACCCAAGCTGCTCATCCTCGTATGGTTTAATTCATCTAGCCGGGGAGCGTATCGCTGCATCGCTGACATATTCATCATATAGGGTGGTTCTGATGCCGATCCCATATGCCCATAAGGGATAGCTGGTGCTGGTTCCATATGGCCATATCCCAGATATCGCCCACTTGGATAATTCCACCGAGCAGAATCAGCACCTTGTAGCCCATAAAGGTGAACTTGTGGCTGTCTAACAAATTCTGTGCCGTTCATGCATCGTGTAGATTGCTCCTCCATATTGCCACCACTGGACAATCCATGGATGTTGAGTGAATAAGACTCGTGAATATTAGTGCAGTGCCTTCTATTCATGTCATCATGATTGCTGGCCCAGCTTCCGCCATAAGGTGTTGCATGCTGCTGCGAATATGAATCAGAAAAGCTAGGGTCCAAATGCTGATAACAATTTTTGCCTATGCCAGCCTGTGATTGCTTTTCAACGGATCTAGATGAACCGTCCAGTAAGGATCTACCATCAATATTGGGTGGTGGTGAAGGACGATGCACTCCCTTGTCTGAATCACTTGGAGAAGGCTTCTTTCCACCATTCTGTCTGCCCTCCAGTGATTTCTCACCCGTTCCTCTTTCAACCATTTTTTCACCTTGCCTTTTCTTCCTTGAAGTCTCATCAGAATGGCTCTTCCTAGGGCAATGACTATCTTGGCTTTCTCTATCACTGTTGTTGCATTGAGACCTTCCTTTATGATCATCATTAACTATTCCACAATTGGATTCTTCTGGCTCTTTACTTTGCAAGGGAATATAATTTGGAAGCATCGATGCACCAGCATTGTTATATTGATCATTAACAGGATCAGGGGTTTTTGTTTCAAAGTGGTTTTTGTCCAAATTTGATATTTCCTGTTGCTTGAACGGATGACCATGCTTTTGAGCTATTGCCTTGTGTTTTGCACTCCACTCTTGCCGGCTCCAAAGATAAAGAGGTGGGGCAGTCACATTCCACTGATCCATTTGCTTGTCATTCTCATTAACAGACCCAGGCAGATAAAATGACTGGAAAAAAAAAATGTCATAATGAAATAGAACATCCAAATTGATCCAGAAAGGAACTGCAAAATGCATATCATATACCTTCCCTGACAAAAAGTGATCATTCTCCCAGACTAAATTGTAAGGTTTCTTTTTGTCTAACCTGATCAAAGACAATAAAAATAATTTGTGTGTGAGAGAGAGAGAGAGATGGAAACAATTAAATGCAAACCATTACCTCTCTGTTTCTGGTGGAACAATAAGAATAAGGAGTTTGGGTTTAAACTGAAGAGCCTTGTCAATGAACTTGTTAGCCAAGGCTGCTTTAACTCCAAAAGGAGGATTCAGTCCCATAATCTGCTTAAGGAAAAAAAAGATCAATCAGACCATTCATTTAAAAAGCTCAGTAACCCAGGTTACTTATTCTTTACTCAAAAGGGAACAATCGTTCCTACCAACTGCGAACCCTTTTTTGGCAGTTCATCTGGACAAACAGTCATCCAATCCCTCTTCTCAAAATTAAAGTCATTCTGCCAGACATAAGAAAAGATATCAAACAGTCAAAATTTGGAAAAGCACTTAGATGCAAACACGCATAGTTCAGCACCAATGCTTGACAGCAAAATACACTAACAGTTTGATGTAGACAAAAAAAGAAACAAAATGCATATCTTTTTGTAGACAAAGGTATTTCAGTAATTTACATATTTGCTGGAAAATCTGGAAAAATTGCCGAAGCCTGGTTTTTATTTTCTGTTTAGCAATCTATTAGTTCCAAAGTAATTATTTTTATTAGATTTTTGCTATTCTAAATAGACTTATAATTTTCTTATATTGGAAAACAAGTCCTTGTTAGACTTGGAGTACTAGCAACTTTATATAAAGGTATTATGCAATGCCTTATTTTCATAAATCAGTTTGGGAAGAAAATTTCAGTAACTTTGTTTTTGATTATGTGACTCAATCTTCCTTCAGGTGTGACTCCTAAGAACCTTGGAAGTGATTCCTAGAAACCCTATTAGTGTGACTCTTAACAGTTTCTACAATTTCCAACAACTCAAATCCTATATTCCAAACATCCACACGTTCAAGCCCCATCAATCCTATAGCTATTAGTCATCAAAAGGTTAACTCAAACTATAAAATTACTATTGACATCCCTAAACAGCCCCCCTGAAACTCAACTCCAGAACAGCACCGGAAGTTGCCTGCATCAAAGTCCATATAGCAAACTTAACCACAACAACTCCATTGAGTGACAGATAGAAATTTTTAGGCAGAAAAAAGGGACCAAAGACAAGTTCTTTTTATCAGCAATTTATTCCCATAGATTATTGGAACAAGTAAAAGACTAAATGCATAACAGCAGGCCCTCCAATGTTCTAGCTTGAAACACACTAGGGTACTGAATGATGCAAGCATTAAAAGGTTGAACTTCCAACACCACATTTATTTCCCTTCCAATCAAGGTCCAGCTGTGAACCTCAACTGTCAGAAGATACAAATAAAACTGCCTGGTATCCAAGCATTAAGAATTTCCCCCCTTCCACAACATAAAATCACCGCACTAGGATTGTATAAGATAAAATGTTTATGTTAATATTTCTAGCACAAGCATGCTTTTGCCTCCACATAAGGATGACATCAACCGTACACAAGAGGCTATGCTGGAGGTTTATAGAAAATTAGAATGTTGCAAGCTACCTCATGTACCAAAGAAGGTAATTTGATCAAAGAAATTGTTTGGGGCTTTGGTTTGTGGCTCATCCAATTTTGTCACTTCCCTCAGAATTCTTTCGCTTCGCTGGAATCATCCTTAAGTATGATCTAATGGGTCTTACACTGAGTTTCTATTTTTACTTATCTAGTTCATATCCGTGATTACTAGTTTCAAAGTTGAGATCCTCACCTGGGTTAAAGGAAACTTCACTAGATTACAAGTATTGATGACAACACCAGGAACTCTCAGTTCATCATTTTGCTGATTTGAAAGTGATTTCTTGTTAGAGATTTTGTTAGTTTGTGATTGATTTCCCTTCTCATGGTTCTTGTTCTTGTTCTTTTTTTCTTTTTTTCTTTTTCTTTTTTTGCCTTTTTTCAAAGACTGCTTGCCATCATTTACATCAATATTCACCGCCAATTGAGGAAAAAACCTGGTTCTTTATTTCTTGCTTTCCTTGAACCTTGAAACCGCTATCAAACCTCACTATGCTGAGTGTGTTCAGCAACCTACAAACTGCCACCAAACTTTGGCCTAACAAACCCCACAAGTTTTTTCTTCTGATTTTTTTTTAAATTTTTGTTTTTTATTATTTTATTTTATTTGAGGGGGAGACCAGAGACCTATGAATCTGCCTTAATATATTTAAAATTTTCTCAATAATTCCACTGGAAAAAATGTCAAAACTATCATAACCTCGAACCTACCTCTATTATCCGGTGCATACTTCTGTTATAAAACATTATTAGACATAACACAAATGTAGTTATATACCCCCAAGCCACTTCTAAGGCCAACCCATATATGTATAACAAATGAAATTAAAAAATAATACTAATAAAAGCCAAGCCAATACACAGATGATCAAATATATGTAGGGCTTGTTATCCTGCCCACTATTCAGGTAGGTAAAGCTTGAATTTTTTTACTATAGGGGAATCATTGAGAAATTAAAAATATATGGGTAAATTTAAAGCTTGTTATCAGATTAAGGCAAAATAATTTCTTATAAAAAGGTAACAGTTACCTTTGGCTGAATAACATCGTAGTTTTTGTATGAGCACTTCTTTCCCATCTCTTCAAGCTTCTTTTTCATAATGCAACTGAAATCATTAGCACCACAGCAGAAGTCGACAATCTGTCCACGGGAGCTAACAATTACCAGCTAGTTGCCAAAATAAGCTTAAGCATCATCTTTTAAAAATGACGTGAAAAGTTACAGTTATTCCATTGGAAGTGACGTTTTTAATGTAAACAAAATTCAAAACAAAATGCATATGCAGGTCATCAAATTATGTTACCAGAACTAAAACATAGAAACAATGAAAAAAGGATTATTAAAAATAATTCAACCGATTTTCTTTGGTCCCAAAAGAGGATAGATAAAGGAAGATGCTTTGAATATCTATAATAGAAACTTTCCTCATTTTAAGCGTTCAAGTTTTGCGCCAAGCTTGTGCTCAACAAAGAGAAACAAAAGCTTGCCAAGAGCCATGATGAAATTAGGAAAGAGTGAATCAACATTTTTCAACAGGATGGAGATTGAACAAATCACTATACAATCTTTGGATCAAATTAATAAGACGGGGGATTAAAACAGCTCTAGAAGATAGCTGATATTGAGGATCCTCCTTTATGAAAAGTTCAAGATGGAAGAAGAATATAAACCAATCATCAGCTACAAATACATCTCTTCTAAGAATCTGCTAAAACAAAACCAACAGGAAAATCCATTTACCAACATCTATTTATCAGCCAAAACAAGATCCTTAAGACATTAGGAGTACACATTTGATAGTAATGTCTGGTTGAAATTTTGAAAATTTGCAGCTCAAATTTTTAAATTTCAGGAAGGCATGTAAATATATATAAAATTACACATATAGGCATATATACATTTTATGATCAATGTCAATTTGAAGCATATCCATGCCAACAAAACAAAATATTCCAGGCAACACGTAGTTAATGTCTTACCATATCGCCATTTTCAACATACCAACAGAGAATATCAGCAATCTGCACATTCAGAATCTGGTTTCAGAATTCTTTACATGTGATAGAAGCACGAAAAACAAAGCAGTATTCACTCCATTTTCCAAACAAATTGAAATTATGAATTGCATAGAGCAGTATATATTTAATGCATCCCTTTGTATGCATGTATGTGCATACAATTATACCCATGCTGCAGATTGCTGTCCTTAATTAAAGGGAATAATTATCTTTTTCCTTTTCCTTTTCTTTTTCAGTCACTAATTATGATTCTGTCTACAAAGAATTCCCTTGTCATTTGCTGACATTCTAGAATTAAACACAAATAGGCAATACTGGAAAAATAAGATTGACTTAGCAAGTATGAAGGCTAGTTCAAATAATCAAGAAATATCTATTTATCATTCTATGCTCCCTTCTCCACCACCATTTTCCCAATGTATGCAACTCTAATATCATGGACCCATAAGCTGAGCTCATCTACAGACTCGAAGGGTGGCTTAAGTTGGAAAATGGATAGGAAATAAATCAATACGGTTAAGAAATTAAGAAGAGGTGGACTTGGAGTGAAAGAGCAAAGGCAACAAAATTTGGGCCAATTCTGGTTTTGCCAAAATCAAACATATTGTTCATTGGTACTTGATCATTCTACAGACTCGATATCTTTATCTAAAAAATATCATCCAACTAGTTAAAACTACTAGATTTCCCGGTTAAAATAAAAATTTATAATCTTACCCATGTTGATATCACCTTTGTCATTCTTGTTGTTTTTGGCATGCTTGCTTTCTTTCACCATGTTCTTTCTCTGTGGGTTTAATTTATAACTTGTTTCAGGTAGAAATAATTATCAAAGAAAATTGCTTTAAGTTGTTGTCATCCATGACCTCTAGACTTAACATTCCTATCCTTACCATCTCCTTTAAATTTATGAATTTTACTTCAGTTTTCCATTTGAGTTGACTTGTAAAATTCAACGAATTGTACCAAATCAAATCATGACTAAATCACAAGATTCTTATACATATGTGATTCACCCCACAATTTGCATCATTTTATAAGTGAATCAAGACAAATTGTAAGATTCTAACCACCATGATATTAACCATAATCAGACTCCTTAAGTCTTTGGACTTGCACCATGCAACTTTTTGTTGTATGCATCATGAGAGTGGCCAAGTTAATATCAAGGCAGCGATGCAGACAGTTATACCCAACACAATGTGGCCACCACTCCAGGTTCAAGTAAACTTGTAAGGAGGCTTGTGTAAGGATTCATTACCCAACTCAACCATGAAACAATCACAATCTGTTTGGCTTTTCATTCTCATTTCTTTCATATTGTCTGAAGCTGGTACATTACCTCAAGATACATGGTGGAAAGCTTTTTTGACACATCTTTTAAGCAACTTCACATCATTGATGTTGAGCTAGAATTTTATTTTTATTACACACCCGCATACTGCAGACTCTAAAACAAATTGATATTTATAAGATATTGCATTTGAAATCACTAGCACATGGTGTAGAAAAGTAAAAAATAACAATTGAAGATGGTGCATATCATTGCAATTATTGTTAGAAGGCTTCTGGCATTAGATAATTAAAAAATAAAAACAATAAAAATAAATAAATAAACAAATTTACCTCCACAAGTTTCTCTACTTTTGTAAAATGGCGACCAAAGGATGTATAGCGCATGCCGTACAGAAATGGTGCAAGATACACTTTCAGCTTGTTCTAGAGGCATCAATCAACAGGTTAATAAACATCAAGTACAGCACTGTTAAAACACATTCAAAAGTAACAATCTCTAATATTCCAAGCATTTAGTTCAGGAAAAAAGTAGCACGCATCACTAGGGATCTTCATTGATAGAAAACAATCATTTCTCTAAATGTAGCATCACTAAAATGACAAATCAGTGCAAAATTCACTCTTAAAATCATATAAATTGCAATGCAGAACCTGGGGGAAATAATGCTCACTGTATACAATGATACAACAGTTGAGAGCAGGATGAGAAAGAACAACTACCTTCCATTTAAACACCTGGTTCAGAACATCCGGTTCACAAACAGCTTTAGCATCTTCAATGCTGCATTTTTCTTCCAGCTTTTTTAGAGCTGTCCTAACAGCCTGGATGGAGTGTATAAAGTATAATTACTTGTGGAGAAGAAAACAGGTTGACAAGATTACTAGCAACTTCTATGGAAAAAAGACCTAATATAGATAAAATTATTAATTACAAGGATTGATAATTAGAGGGTGACAACAGGTACCTCAACAGTACCCTCCACCTTTCCCAATGTAATGTTTTTGTCCACTACATTTTTTGAAGAGTGCACATGTGTAGATGGAACTTCATGCTTTTTTATAACATTATCCAAGGTTATTGATGACGCAGCCTCTTTCACTAAAGCTAAAAGCCTGCATAGAATTCAAGTCTGAGATATGGTTTAACATAAAAACTGTAACTTTGAATCGTCATAATTCCCTTGTAATTTAATAATGAAAACAAGAGTAGAAACAAGAGATTGCGTAACTATTTCAAACAAAAATACGAAAGGTGCAACTATTCCAAAGTGGAAAATTTAAAAGGTCACCTCCTTTGTGTATCGGCATCCAATGAAGGCAGTTCACTGGTTAACTTCTTTCCAACAGACTTAACAGCCAAAGATTTATCAAGTTCACTGCCAAAAATATCCTGCTTCCTGAGCTTTGCTTTTCCGGACTTGATAGTCATGAAGCCATATAACTTGTCACCCAGTGAGGTCTTGTTTACGTTGGCTGTTGTAGACCTCTCCACCTCTGATGAAGCAGACTTTGTATTTTCCCTTATAGACTTTCTGGATGGATTATTCATTCTCATTTTCCCCAATGAATTTGATTCAGATGATATCTGTTCACTGTCATTGGTAATTTTAACAATTTTTGCAGAAGAAAACATCTCTTTGGATGCTTTAGTACGAAATGTTCCTGAAAATGATTCTTCTGAGGTAAGCCTCTTTTTCTTTGACAAACTTTCCTCTTCATTTGCAGGAAGCTCAGATGTCTTTCTTTTCTGTACTTTAGCAGCAGTATTCTTTCCTCCAACATCAGGGAACCGTATGTGATCTCTTACTGGAGTTCCAATGTCTTCAATTATGTCATGTTTCCTTGTCCAAAACAAAAGGAAAAAAAGAATGCAAACACCCCATTTGACCAATTATTCCCAACAAAGTATAGGGCTTGTGTGTGTTCAGAGAGAAAAGGAGAGAGAGAGCAACTAAACAACAACACTTACAAGCAATAAATCAGTATACGGTTAGGTAAAAGATTCTGCCAGGCCCTTGCTATAGTATCTTCATCTGCTTCATTTTCAAAAGCTATCTCTCTGGTAACAGCAATATGAATATCACATCAGACACATATTTACACTGCTACATGAGAATGAAAAGTGATATAGAAAACCAGAAACTACTTTGGCAGGCATTTCTGGTGGTATGATGTTGGACACCGCCTGCACACAGCAAACTGCAAATCACTTTTCTTCTTATCCTCTACTTGTTTACAAATGCAGCACTTATGAATGGGACATGCAAAACTATCCCCAGCAGCAATCTTTTTCCGAAGTTCCTCAGCAGCAACTTTGTCCTCTCGATGGAGCATTGTTGCAGCACAATGCGGGTGATAAAAATGGCCACAGGTTGCATTAGCGCATCGAAAGACCTGACAAGTAATTGATTGAGCAAGTTTGCAGTATAAAATGTAGATATATATCATTATTAAAGAGAAACCTGGAAGACTATATTTCAAGATCTCAAGAAAATGGTACTGGCATCCCAAGATATCGACAGAAGCCATAACCAAAAATCCATTTTAACACCCTAGAATATATGAAGGCATGCAACAGTTTGGATTATTTTTTTTTAAAAAAAAAAGCACTTAAGAACTGGGAAGGAAGAAGGAAGGTTTTTGACCTAAGAATCATCCTGTAGGAAAGATGCCAATGAATCAGATTAGCTACCAGACAAAACAAAGAGCTAGGATGTGAAGTGAAAAGTCTCAAATTTGGAAGGCATTGCTACTCACATTATAAAGGAATGAGTCAAAGATCCCTTCCAGGAAATCAAATTTTAGGTGATATTTTATCCTTTGAAGAGTATATGCTCCTTACCTTTAAAGAAAATCTGATAACCGTAAGAAAATAATTATTCTAAGGTGTGAAAAAAAAACATTGGAAATATTTGGATGAGAGGTAGGCAAAAAAAGTAGAGTTCGAGAAAGAATATTAACAGGAAACATATGCACTTGCAATTACAATTAGATGCTCATGGGAGATCCAAGGAAAAAAGAACATGATTTTATAAGCACAGCAACACTTGTTCAAACTCACTCTACATTGACTAACAAATAGGAAACAGCAATCTCAATGCACACAATAATGTGTGCCTCAGGTGTGAAGTGGATTTGCTTATACCCAAATTCCAACACACACAGCAAAATCTGGAAATGAATATTTACATAAGCAAAAAGACACAAAAAAAGGAAAAGAAGAACTCAATTGATATAATTAGAAAAACTAGTGGTGTGAGAATAAAAGGAAGCCACAGATGGTAAGTCCAAAAATTTAGCATAACCAGCTGGAGAGCCAAGATCAAGTTGAATGAAACTGAGTCCCATGATCTTCAAGCATGGTTTGTTTAATAATATAGCTCAAACTTAAACAGAGTTCAAAAAGAAGAAAAGTTTCAGGGTTTCAAACGCGCTTGAGCTTATCATAAACAATAGAGATCAGATAGATGTGAACAATTTCAATTCACTTTAACAATGCTTTTCTTTTTCTCAGTAATGTATACTTGTATTGATTTAGATGTCACAAAACCAAGTTACTGATTAATGTCTACTTTACAGTTACTATTTATACAAATCCAATCATATCTACAAGCCAATTTTTCAAAAGAAAAGTACAGCAGTATGAACATTTCTAGCCAAATATTGGACTGGTCAAGTTTTTTCATGAAAGTTGTGAAGCTTTAAATTTCTGACAAGGTCACCTTGTTTGGCTAAAAAAAGAGCTCAAATGAGTAATTGAACTTGAATGAAGCAGGAGTAGCTGGGTTCATTTTATAACCTAGCCAGTAGAGGATGACACCAAGGGAGAGAGAGAGAGAGCTACAGTGATTCCCTGCTAAGCCAACCAGCCAAGAGAGCTAGCTAAGAAGAGCAATTGCAATCTTGGCCCCCTCTCCCAGCAACCCAAAAAAGGGGCTGCATGAAATAGCAGCCCTGTGAAAAGATATTGGACAAAAACAAGATTTATCATCAAGCTTCCGCCTCTATGAAAACATGCAAAATGGCATAATATATAAGAAAGAAAAGGTACAAAGATAAATGCAAGAGTCAGGGCTATTGAACGTGAACCATCAAGGGTAAAGTATCCAAAAAACATTTATGTCATGATGCTAATTGAATTCACCTCTAAAATGGAAAGAGAAAAAAAGCTCCAAACATCCATATCATCAAACAGAAAAATAAAATAGGCCAAGAAACTCTAGTGGTTAAAATAATTTGGGAAAACAATATTTTTGTCAATGCAGGACTGGCTACTGTAAATCACAGCATGCTAGAATGGAAAATAATATGATGAACATATGAAATGGGAAACCTATCCATTCTCTTACACCAAATCCATACCTCAGCACCAGAAAATTTATCAGATGAACCTAACTTTCCACAGGCAAAACATTGATGCTGCTTAAATTTGCAATTCTTACAAAAAAAACTCTGCATTGCCTGCCCAAAGAGAAAAGACATCAATGCTGAAAGATAAAAAAATAAATACAATCACTAGACTGAAAAACAATAAGAAAACTGAATTACGAAGAAAAGAAGTAATGGCTGCATACTTCAACTTCCCTATTAGTAAAGCCAAGAGACTCGCAAGCAGATTCTTCACCAGCCTCTACAGTTGCATGAAATGACCTCAAGCAACTCCCTTCACAACTGTATAGTATTACAAATCAAATGTGCAACCGATATCAGAGATCAGAGACAATGCTAACACAAAACAACACCAAGTTGAACCAACAAGCGTAGATATTCAAATTAATTCATCCAAGTATTAATTCTATACCAAAAAAATAAAGGAGTGCAGCACATTAACATCTTTAAGAGAAGATGAAGATTCATCTAAAATAAATATGGTAACTTCACATTAATAACAAAATGTAATCAAGCTTCCTTGTAAATGTTAACAATTGTATCCAGCATGTTGTAAGCCTTTTATACAGTAAAATGGAGTGAACTACACAATAAAACAATAAGTGGAAAGGATTTTAATAACACATATAAAAAGAAGGCCATGGATACAAAAAAAAGTAATTTAATGCCACTAATGTGTTTATTCACTCCAAATTTGTTATTCCAACCACTGCCTTAGAATTGTCAACGTTTAAATTTTTGTATATTGTTTGTATTCATTAATGATAAATTGTGGTTGAGGCATAGCCAGGTAGATACACCTCTTGCTTGCAAAGTCGGTTCTAAATTCAAATCCCCTTTGGTAAAACAATCAACCAAAAGATACTTGTGTTAAAAACTGAAAGGAAATCATCATTTTTAAAATCATATTACAATGACAAGTACAAGAACTGCAATTGAAGTATTTTGATAATATTTAGTATATCAATCTTGTAACCTAAATTGTTGTTATACTTCCAAAAAACGCGCCCCTGAGTTATCTGTTAAGAATTGAACTCTTCCACTCCCAAGAAACAAATATTTCGAATATAGCATTGTAGCCAATAAATTCACAAAGTAGCATGTTTTTGACTCGTGAACTTCAAATTTTAATATATGATGTGTGCAAGCTACAGAAAAATTCATATTTAAGATTATACTTTTTGTTCTTATAAAGTCCACTTGTAGTTCCTTCCCACATTCTTTTACTTCATACTTGATCTCATCATCATCTATGACTTCCAATACTTCAACCTTTGTATCTAAAGAAACTTCAAGATAATCTTTTATAATATATTTAGAGGAATTGTCAGGAAGTACCATTTCCTCTATGTCCTTGTTTGCCATATCTTCAAAATATTTAGAGGAATTGTCAGGAAGTACCATTTCCTCTATGTCCTTGTTTGCCATATCTTCAAAATATTTAGAGGAATTGTCAGGAAGTACCATTTCCTCTATGTCCTTGTTTGCCATATCTTCAAAATCACTATTTAGGAGCTTTATTGATTTCTTCTTCACCATTTGTACAATAAACATCGACAAGTATAGTAGTATTTGCAACGGTGTTGTTGTTGTCACTGTTGTGATGTTTAAACTGTCTACTTTGAATAGACAACCCCTCCTCCATAATTTTCTTATTTGCTATTTTAAAAGGTTGAACAAAAGGCAAATAATAACAATACTTGCCTACGATTGTCTACCCAAAATATAAAATCTCTTCATAATCATCTTGTATAAACTCCAAATTAATGATTGTCTTAAATCTTGCCAAGATGGAATAAAGGCATACCAGTACAAGTTCTGAAGTCTAGAAATTCAAACCACCATTTTCTAGCAATATAAAAAAGTTTTCATGCGACAAGTCCTGCCTTTAGACGATAAGGAACTTTGTTGAAATAAAAGTAAACTTCCAACTTTTTCAACCAGTTAATAAGTTTTTTCTTCGAAAATCTCCCATCATAGAATGGAATCTCATCAAATTCAAGAATAGGTCTAAGGTTTGGCCTGCCTCGAGGTAAGTCTCAAGGCAAGTTCCTCTCCTATTCACGATCCTTGTTTGCATTACCCATTAGCCGAGTTAGATTTGCTATGGCTTGCTCTAGACGATCCATTATTTGTTCCTGAGTTTGCTCCAAACAATCCAGTTTCTGATCCTATGCCTGCACAATGACCTAGAGGGCCTCCAGTCCTACATGAGGAGTGGGTTGCTACTGTTTGCTTCCATCGAAGAGGCCAAGCTGTTTTGATACCAATTGACGCGGCTTATAGCATGGATAAAAGCTAGGGTTCTCAAGCCCCAAGGGTTAGCGTCACTGTAGAGGAATAGAGAAAATCTATTGACATTTTATTAAAAGTTTGAATAGTTTGAATTTGAATGTTTTCAAAATATACTAGACATCCCTATTTATATTAGTTCTAGATCTAAATCCTTTATAGTAAGGATTTCTAATTAAAACTTACATAACTAATAGAATTCATTTAGCATTAGGATTCCTAACTAGTAAAATTCTAATTAAATTGAAAGTCATAATCTAAATAGAAAAAAAAATCTAAATACAACAAGGTAAATAAAGATAATCTCGTACAGTAACTTCCAAGCCTTATTTGAAAACCTTCACGATCTCCGATCATCATGAAATTTTAACCCGCCTTCATAATCTTTTGTCAAAATTTCAAATAGATTCAATAGTCGAATTAAAAGTTATACCTGATTTACTAAATTGCATCTTGGACTCTTCTTAAACTCTTTGAAACCTAAAAATCTTAATCATTAATGAAATAATACAATAAACATTATCATGCCAAGAATATTGATGAAATTACCCCACAACATTTGCAATGCATGAGCAAGTATGACTATCAGGTTAATTTAATTTTAGCCCCTTGAGATTTTAGTATGGCTAAGCTTTAGTTCTTGTACTTCTAAAACCAACAAAGTAATTATTGAGAGGCATTTTTTAGTAAGGCATATAAACTAAGGAGCAAAAGAACTTGCTAGACCATAAACCATCATGATTGTCGTGTTAGCTTTAAAAGCAAAAACTAAATCTAGCCTTATTAAAATTTCAAAAATAAAAGCAAATTATCATGGGTATTGAGAATTGCTATAACAATGATCATTGTGACAACATGGTCAACAGTGAAATGTATTTTAAAAATGAAAAACTCATTAAAAGAAATGCCAAAAGTACCGTATATCATGCATGGGAAACACTCATGAAAGCAACATAGAGGGAGAAAAAGAACAAAATAGTTGCTAACAAAATCATCAACCTAATTCAAGAAAGCAACCAAGAAAAAATACATACCATAAAAGGTTACCGCCATTATCACAAAATGCACAAACAGAATCAAATAGTTCGTCCTCATCATTGGATTCATCTTCTTCTAAATCTTCAAAGTTATCATCTTCCACATCATCGACTATGAATGCAGACATTGTTGCCGCTTGAAAATCCTGAAAAATAATGAACTACTTGCTCAAAACATCATGATAATTTACCGAGAGCACAATAGAAAGAAAGATCATTGATAGCAACACTTTGAAAGAACAAAGCAAACAGGTATGCAGAGAATAACCTCATCAGACAGCATCTTTTTCCTTGGCTTCTCCCCAAGAAAATTGAGTAAGAACTGTTCATTTAGTGCACACATATAGAAAGGTTAGAATAACTCAGGAAAGCAAGTGGAGGCGGAATAGGTTAAAATAAATCATCAAGAAAAAGTGGTTTCCCTCATTTCAACCGAAAACCAATGTCATTAAGTCTTAAAATCTCCTTCAGATTCTCTTAAATTGCTCACCATAAGCAGAAAGAAAATCAAGAAGTTAATTGTCGAATATTATAGAATACAAGAACAGAAGAAAGACAAAGTAAGAGCATTAAACAAAGAAATTATGGCAAATTTGGTGTAGATGAAGGCCAAAAACTGTTTTTACATCCTCCAAAAGCAAGTTCCTACTAATCGATAATGACATAAAGGAAACAGTATGTAAAGGAAAGAACAGGAGAAGAGACAGGGTAATGAAAGACAACCAATAATCATGTTGTAAATTTCTTATGGAACAGGAGAACAAGAGAAGAGACAGGGTAATGAAAGATAACCAATAATCATGTTGTAAATTTCTTATGGAACAGGCTTTGGGGAAGAGAAACAAAAACTTAATAATTTTCCGTTCACATAAAGGTGAGTTCAGAAACTGTAAAGAGATGAAAGATCCACCATGACAGCAACAATGTAATTAAGAGGAAATAAATAATGAGAAGGGAGAACAAATAGATGTTGGTTGTTTATCATGTAAGCTTTGGCACAAATGTCAATTGTTTGTGGTAATTAAATTTGTGATTGATTGAGTGAGGCCAAGGCATCCACATTGATGAATCCAACTAATTAATATAGTATCCCTCATTTTCTTGATCAATTTCATTGTACTTGTGTAGAAGTGGAAGACAATAGGTTTCTCGACGTGCAATAATGAATAAGTTCAATTAATGTGAGTTTATTCCTTTGTTAGTTCAGAAATTACCCTCCCCTCGACCACACCTCTCTCTCTCAAAATATATATATTCCATAACTTCCAAATCCTAAACCTCCTCCTCCAAACATCCAAAATCCTCTCCCTCTCTAAATCTCATTTCTCTTTCCCTCTCTCTGAAAATATTGAATTGAAAAACTCAATTCCTCTACTGGCACCACTCGACCAGCCCCCTATCACTGACAAATAAAATTATATGGCATAAGTAGAAGGATTGTTTTTTCTAATCTTTTTCTCCCTTCCATTATTTTCAAATTCAGCATATAATTACTCTATGTGGATGTTAGCACAACCTTATCATCCATTAATGTAGTTGTTCTTACATCATAGTTCTTTGCTACAAAAGAGAAAGGCTGCACCAAAATAAGAAAAGCACAGAAGGCCTCTGTGTGAATGTTCAGAACTGGCATCTAGTTCCTAATTGAAGAGCTGCACTTTCTGCTAATATTCACCTGAGTTTGCCAATCAAGGCTACTGCCCAAAAATAAAACTCTGTTACCAAGCAAGAATCAATTAATTAATAACAGAAATAGATTATTTCTATGGGTTCAAACTCCAACTTTTAACTAATAATGGATCAGGAAATTCCTTTTAACTATAACTTCATCATGAGCTGAATTTTTTTAGTTTAAAATACAACCTACAAAAGCATTATTCTTAGCCATGCAATAACCGCCAAGTTTCAAAAACAAGAGGAAAAATTAATCTTCTGATGTAGACATGTTTCTTGGAGATCCACAAAAGTACAGTTCATAAGACAATGGCAGACTAATGCTGGGCAGATGAAAATAATTCTAGTACATAAACCAAAACAAATAAACAAACAAACAAATAGAAATATATTATTATTCACAATTCAGATGATCCTTAAGCATATCATCAATTACTTCAAGTTGAATACTAAAAAAGTGCCATAACCTACATTTCTTAGTCACGTGAGACTTGATAAAGAAGTCAAATTTACAAGCACATCAAATAAATACATGCCCATAAGCAGTTTGTAGTGAAAGCATGACATGCATGGTTTGAAGCCATGCCTGAAGGAGAATTTAGGGTCAAGTCAGCTTTTATTTTGTGTCACAGAATGAAATCACTCATCATTTAACTGAGTAGTGAAATTTTTGCACTTAAATTAGTCAAAGAAAGCTGCCTAGTATATTTCCTTCTTTCTCCTCTTCACTCCTTGTATTCCGGTGTGTTCCAATGATGAAATACTTTACATTAAGGAAATGAGCTTGAAATGATCCAAATACAGATGAGACTTTCAAGTCCTGGATACTTTTGTCCAAATACAGTAAATAACAATCAAGGTAATCCAATTAGGGACCAAAACATATAATTAAACACAGAACGATGGTTGGAGTTATTTCTTCTATTGAATTTACTTTTATATCCTGTTCTAAAGTCATTTACAATACAGATTGTTTTCAGAGTGTGATTTTCAATGTCAGACATTTAAAACGGAGAACAAACTCCAAGCTAACAGTTGTCCATCCATCTTAAAACGGGGCTAATCAGGATAAGAAAAGAAGAAAGTTCTGACCAAATGAAGGAATGATATTGGAGATCAGAAGAAATTGATATGCCAAGGTTACTTTTCTTCCATAGTCTGCCATCTCTCTCCCTCTCTTCTCCTGGGACAAGATACACCAGCTAACCTCTCCCATGCATGAAAATCAATAATGGTAGTTTTGAAGGATAAAAAATTATTTAATGCAATAATCCATGTTGCTTTGTTGTTGGGTGGCCAGAATTTAAAGCTGAATGTCAGACACGGATTTCAAACCCATACTAGTATCCGGTTGTATTTGCACAACTACCTTGGATCTGCCAAGTCTGAGAAACACAAACTCAGACCTTTTAAAGTGAGCTACTCTCCACACAAAAAAATCACAGGTCATCATCCTGAAAATGCGATTGAATATAATTCATTATGGAATTGTGCATCCATTCCTAAGAGAATGATATGAAGGATGTGATGGTGAATATGGTTTACTGGTAAGGGGGGAATGATTACAAGAGAATCACTCTCCTTGTTTAAGGCATGTAAGGGGAGCAGGAATTTCTCACAAGGCATAAATTTTCCCAAAAGCAAGGGTAATTATTACACTAAGGGAGTGGGTTAAAATTTAAAACCTCACTCCACCCCCAAAGTTTGAAATTCTTCTCTTTTTTCTTTTTTTTTGTGCCTCTCACTTCTCCTTTTTGTCATCATATCACAATACGATTTTTTTTATTATATTTTTTAATCTCTAATAGTATTTTATCACTCTCTTCTACTGCTCTTAATTTCTCCTCTTTGCAAACACAACTAAAAATCATTAAAGCATAACTATAACAATGTTAAAGTTACAATTGCAACAATCACTCACTTACTATTTCATCCCACTTTTTTCACCTCCTACCAAACTCAACCTTAAAAGGAAGACAAAGAGAGAAAAGTAGAGCATTTGCTCCTAGGATAGGTGGTAACACAGAGTACCACATGAATGGAAATAAAATTATTTGTTCATTTTATTAGAAAGTTGTTATTCACAGCAGCACTTGTTTAATTACATGTACACATTTACAGAAAAGGTTTCGAATTGTCAAGATCATCCTGTCAGCTTTACATATCAAAAAATAGTCCCAAGCTCCACTTACTCTTTAAGAGTCAAGACATGCGTGAGCAGAAAATATTTGAACTGTGTATAAACTTTAAAGCACATAAAACGGCGTATAATAAGAAAACAAAAGGCTTACTAGTTTATACAGACCTTGCATTTTGCTAAGGAGTTTTCTCTTCGAACAGCTTCACCGATTAAATCCAAGTGGTCCACCAAATCGTTCTGAGAAGGTCTGTGCTCATACAAACTACAAATTTAACGGTGACTGTCAAGGCCCGCGACACAAAAACAAGCAGAACAAAAGCTAAAGAAAGACACACGAAGTCTCAATTACCTGAAAGTTTTTGACAGGTAATCCCACACGGATTTCCCGGATGCTTCTGGGTTCCACCTTGCAAAATGAAGGCAATGCACGGTAATCAGTACCGTCCTAATCATTATCTCATAGCTCTTTCTCGGTTTTCCGAGTTCCATCCAGCATTTCTCCTTAGTGAGCACTGATATCTGCGGTGTTGTGTTGGACAAATCAAACGTCCACGCTATGACTTGCTTGTATATGGTGCGGAGCCCATTGTCCACACTCCCTTTCAAGAAAATCATGTGGTTTTTCTTCCCATCGTCAAAATTCTTGCTTTCCCTCCATCTAATTGGTAACAAAGAGAATGAAAGTGGCTCATCTTTATCATCTGCAAAATGATAGGTTGACACAGACTCCGGCAGAGTATCCGCCTCGTCGTCCGATGAAGCCATGCCCTACAACAAACAATCACATAAATCATTTCTTGTACGCCCAAAGATATGAATTAGGTTTCTATTCTTGAACCCTATTTTAATGCAATTTAGTAATAATAGCGGAAAATCCAGTTAAAATTATACAAATTAAATCCTAAACTATCAACACTGGCATAATTGAAATCGAATAGAGACTTTGATAGCCGAAGACGACCGAGGAGAGAAAGAAAGCCTCACAAGTTTCTTGCCGGGTGGAGAATAACCCTATTTTAATGATAAATAGGAGAGATTTGAAGAAAATCTAGCGTTTATACAGAAGAAAAAAATATTATTACTTTAAATTAAATTTTTATATTTTATTTTAATATACTATGTTAAAAATAATTTTTAAAAATTAAAATATATATATTATTTTAATATGTTTTTAAATAAAAAATATTTTAAAAAACAATCATTATCGTATTATAATTTATAAATTTATTTGTGTATATCTACTTCTTAAATATAAACTAATTTGTCCAGCCATTTTGTTATTGATATATTTTTCAATGCTTAATTAAGTTATTCTATTATTAATTTTTAATTCTTTTTCATCCTGTATTTTATTGATATTAATTGTCTTTAATTTTTTTTATAGAAAGTAAAGAAACAAATCATGATAATTTTATAAAAAAAACAAATCAAAATAAATAATGAAGTTTAATTCTTAATCAATTCAATATTGAATAACAAAATTTAAAAAAAAATCTAATAAAAAACAAAGACAATGTGCCTAAACCTAAAAAAATCCTAAACACATGGGTGCACCTCTCTTTTTCTTTTTTCAATTAGACAAGTGACTCGTCGTTCACCTATTTGTTTTTGAAAAGAAAGCACAGATGACGTATCGCTTGTTGTGGCAAACAACACGTCATCTGCAACCCAAAATCTAATCACCTCCGTGGTGCTTAAAAAATAGAAGGATGTGATTTTCGAAACCAAATATCTTTTTTTCAACCATTTATAACTCGAAAACACCAAAAAACACCTTAGGGATCTAAATAAACTCATCTATGGTTTCTAATAACCTAAAAACATGTTAAAAATCAACTTGAATTGGAAAAACTTCTCGAGCCCATATCTATTATCTCAAGTAAGGTGAAGGCCAAAGAACACCCCAATAGAACTTCTCTCATCAAATAGATTTTGTTGACACTAAGAGCAACATTTTTCATGGTTGAAATAAACGCTAATCGATAATTTTTTCTCTCTTCAATTGGAATCCGATGATTTTCTCTCTTCTCTTTCAAAACAAGGACTTAAAAATAAGAAAAATAAAATTTTGAAATATAATTGAGTTTTTAAAAACTAAAGGAATCGACAGTGTATCAATTAGAAAGTATAAAGACCAAAAGACCATTTAAATTTTTGAAATTATTCTTCACCCTAGTCCCCCATCTTTAAATCCTACCATTTCTCAACAAATTAGGAGTAATTAGCCATCAATTTGGCCATAGAATTATCCATTTGAGAAAAAAAAAGTTTAAGAATCAAAATAAAAAAAAAATATTTCTCCAATCTATAAAGAATACACAATGAAATGTGCATAGAAAAAGCACCACACATTTTAGGTTTCTTATAATATGTTGAAAGATGAGAGAGAAAGTCGCTGAAAAATAAAAAGGGAGAGCAAGGTTTTGGTTGGCCACATTTCAACTAAAAAATATATCAATCTTTGTGTCAATGAGATAGTCTTTGAGGTGATTTTCCCTCTCACCATGCCGGAAAATGTGTATTAGGGATTAGGAAGGCTTTTTAAATGACATTTGATTTTGAGTTTTCATAATGATTTTGAGGTTGGAAATAAAATTATTAATATTTTTATAATGTTTTCTTGGGTGTTTTTTAGTTGAAAATAGTTTGAAGTTTGAAGTTTTTAAGATCTAAATTACTCAAACTTTCATTTTCTAGCCACAAGGGTGGCTGAATTTTTTTGTAGTGGCTAAAACTTACTCATAATCAAGTCCACTTAATTATCATCCATGTTTAATTTCTTATAAATGATTCTTAATGTGTGTGACATATTAGATTCCTAATATGTTGACTCAAATATAAATTACAATCCTATATAAAATAGGATTAAATAAATTAAATAATTTAACTTATTATCAATTTAATAATTTGATTAATTTGTATTTCAAAGTGTAGAGTCTAGCAATGTGTATTGACCCCTCAAATCTTAAGAAATTTATATATGGCTTGACTTAAGCTTACAGTGAAAACCTTAATTAATGTAATTATTATTCATTCATCAATAATGTTCTAATTTAAACATTTGAGCATGAAGTGTGTTTGCTATATCAAATTATATTTGTTCTTAATACTATAATTATTGATTCTTTAAATAAGATTTGACCAAATCCATAGACACAGGTAATCACTCCATATAGAATCCTTATATAGGTTAGTTGAGTGTACATGTCATTTGAAAAGAACTTACATATTAGTTTTATGTATCCCTCATACTTCAACTAAGGAGAATAACTTTTTTTTATAAAGGAAATAACATAATATATAATGGTTTAAACAATTTTAATTAATATCTAGTCTTTATAAAGCTTTAACTAGGAACATTTATAGACAATGCTTTAATGTAATATGAATCATCATAATTATAACTATTTTATAATTTTTTCTATAAAATATTTTTGTTTTAAGGACTTTATTTTTACTACAGACTCATTAATCAAATATAAAAAAATATTAAAGATAAATAATACATTTATTAATAATAAATATATTTTGAATGAGTAAAGTTAGTGATACATGTAATCAATCGATTGACTACATGACATATGCACTAAAAGATCTATGTTGTTTTATGCTTGTTATCTTCTTACTAACTCGAAAGTCAATGGGGTGACCCATTTTAGTAAGCTCATGAATTAGACTGGACCAACATTATCATTGTGTTGATATCAAAAGCATACACCTTGTCTTTGACTGCTTTGGTAGCCTTTACATCTTTGCTACCCGGTTTAGTAGCCTTTTTAAGCTTTCTTAATATCACAATCTCAAATTATCTTTCATATTTTATTTATACAAATGATATGAGTTGTTGCTGAATCTTTTTAAACTTCTCATTAGAGTCTAAATCATTCAATGGGTGTATATTGATAACATTAACTGAATAACCAACAAGGTATGTCCCCTTAAATGACTTATTTTTTGTATGTGTTACTAGCATTTTCTCATAACGAATAACATCATCAGTAAAAGTGTAGATGTCTAAGTACTTGATTTCTATAAACAACTTCTACTTTTAGACCCATCTATCTTAAATGTTAGGTAAGTTCAATTTTGTCTACTCCTTCACTTTGTTGTTGATTGATGGCAAAAATTCCTATGCAAGGGAATTTAGGTTTCCTTGCTATAACACAAGATGTGGAGCATAAAATTGCCCTAATGGCAAGTTGTGATGCGGGATAAAGGTTTTGTGGGACTAAATAGTTGGCTTGTAATTGTCTAAATGTTTGAGCAGTGGTTAAAATGTCAAAAGCTATCATGCTTAAGTTGGGTTGTGTCTATTATTATGTCCAATGCGTAAGGAAATACCTTTTTATATGAGGCATACTTGTTTTGAACACCTCTGCTAGAGTGCTCATTGTTTAGAATCCTCTAGTATATATCTACCAGGTGCGTAGGTCCATGCAATATTAGGCATATTCTAATGTAGCTCATTATATCTCTGATTTAATTAATCATAAATGTCTTGCATGGTTTGATTGGTCACCATTATGTTGTTGTGTTAGGTCATGTTTGTTTTTTTCTCCATCTTTAGTTAGAAAGCCCTGATATCAACCTTAGAGAGAATTATATAATAATAATACGATGCTCCTTCAAAAGCAATGCAGTTTGTTGACTAAAATTTACCACAATACCATTTGATCCATAGATTATATAAGTGTATGGTTGTATATAGGGTACTGATGCACCACTTGCTCATATATGGTTAGGGATGATGATTTTATTGGAGTTGATGAAAATGTAAAGAATTATATCGGAACATTATGGGTGTGTCTAGATGTATTTTTATGTTATAATAAGCAGGGGCGGAGCTAGGTGCATTTTACAGGGGAGGCCAAAATTAATATAATAATATATATTATTAAAAAGCTAATTTATTTAAATTGAAAATATTAAATAAAAAAAAATTTAAAATATTTTGCAGGGGCCCGGGCCCCTGTTTGCCACCCACTGGCTCCGTCCCTGATAATAATGATTAGATGATGAAAACCCATCTTTAGGCATGCATGATAGTGGTTGATCCACCAGAATCAAAGGAGATGGTGGATTACAAGTTCTTTAAAGCCAAGAAGTTGGCCTCTCTCTATTTCTTGTAGAAGTTGTTTGTATAGTACAATAGTGATGAGTTTACCCATGTTTTTCTTCGAAGGCATGTTTTAATAGTTGTTTTGGAAAATACGATGGATTTTATCCCACTAAGCATGTTAATCTATATGTTTCCATTTAAATCTTACTTAGAATTGAACATTAAATGAGACAACAATTACCCATATTAAATGAGAAGTGGAGACTCTAGATATTGAACCTTTAGAAAAGGTTATCTATTCCAAGATGCACCACTATACAAAAAGAGACAAGAATTTTATAAAAGAAGAAAATTAAAGGAATTTAAAAATTTTGGAAAGCGATAAAAAAAAGTAATAAACATCTAGAATGTTTTTTAGGAATTGAATATGTGGGGTCATCCATCATTTACAGTAGTATTTAACCCTATTTATGCTCTTATAAAGTTTGAGTTCTATTTACACAGGTAATTCTAATCCTATACATATATTGATATCAGATAAAAAGGTTTATTAAATCTTAATACAAGTTAAACTCATCTTTTATTGATGCATACATGAATCATAGGCTAATATTTGACTTTTGATTAGTTATTCTATTGAGGACTCTGACTTTTAATAGGACCGCATCTTCTGGTTATCTACATGCAATAAAATTATGTTGGTTGATCGCTTTTTTTTTTTATCAATCATGACTTCTAGTCACTTGGTTGACTAATCAACTACTTTTTCAACTCTCCTAGTTGATCAAAGACTCTTTTAACTTTGTTGATTTTTCTATTTCATAACCGATTTTAGCTCTATTCCTTTTTTGGTGAACAATAATTGTTTTATATAATTAACATATGCATGTTTATTTTAGGTGCAAACATGATCATATAAACATTTTTGTTAACAAAACTAATAGAGGTATTTGATTAATCAAATCTCATTAGTATAATTACTCAAAATAAAAAAGGAATAGAAGACTATAGAGTCTTGAAATGCTATTATCCCTTATTAATTATGTTCATCAATGCTATAGAAAAAATTTGAGTTATCTTACAATAACCCAATTAAGCATGTTGCAGGTCTAAAATTTTAGCTAGTTACTAGAAAATGAGTTATTAGTTCTCTAGTGATTGATAAACAACCATGTAGGATAACAAAGTCGAGGATTATAAAACAACATGAATAGTCTAGTGATGACATAACATTGACTAAGAAGGGAAGAGTAATGGGAATATAATATCATAAAAAGGGAGTATAATTGCAAGATTTGTCTAAAGAAATTGACAAAGAAATAAGCCAATGTAAGTAAAGAAAAAAAGTTATAATTATTTATAAACCTAAAGGTGCGAAGAGAGGGAGAGGCAATATTATTGTTTACAAACCTAATAAAATTAAAGTTGTTGTTAAAGAAGGTTGTGGAAATGCTATTGAGAAAAAAAAATTTACTTATAATCATAGAGGTGAAAGGACAGGGAGAGGCACATTTAAAGGCTAGAGCTAGAGCTAGAGTGAGTAGCAGAAGGAGAGGCAATGTTGTTGTTTATAAACCTAATGAAAATGAAGTTGCTGCT
>Ga0307515_10002795_pt1 | contig 37183 bp, 30 predicted proteins | sample 17_EM_MG_FD_194513 | JGI IMG/M metagenome (GOLD analysis project Ga0307515, IMG submission 194513) | Populus trichocarpa ectomycorrhiza microbial communities from riparian zone in the Pacific Northwest, United States - 17_EM | ecosystem: Host-associated > Plants > Roots > Unclassified | place... | reverse complement strand
GACTGGGCCACAAACTACCGGTCTTGGACTAGACGATCCCGGCCTGCATCAATCCCAGCAGCATGACTTACTCGACTCATTCACAAAGTGTCACTCGCCTGTCGCCACCACCACTTGGCACCCTCCGCCCGCTACCAGCCACTTGCCACTGTGAGTGCCACTTCAAGCATGCCTGTAACTTCAAGAATATTCTAGATATTGCTTTCATCATCGAACAATTACTAATAATGATCATGGAGATCTAGCGGTAACAGCTACTTTCAATATGGCAGTCTGGACCGATCCAGGCTGAGCCGGTTCCGGTCTGGAATAAATTTGGGCTGATCCGGATCCGGTCCATAAAATTTTTGTACTGGTCCACCCCCGGCTTAGTGAAAACATTGCCGACTAGCCAAAACCAAAAAGTGAAACTTCCTAGCAAACCCATCCAACTTACGACAACCAGCACCACCCTCAGGATTCACTGTTACCAGTATCCGTAACTTTGGTTCGTGCTTGAACGTATATGATCGCCAATGTTTTAGCGATATCCTAGCACTCCGAATAGGCCGGCATCAAGACTCCATCTAGGAATCTTAGACATTGTCTAGTCACGCACCAATTCCGAAGTAGAACCAAAAATCTCCGCCCTTTCATATTTGTCTGCCGTGAAGAGAGCAAAAAGTGTACGGTAAACGATGTTGGGATATATGCAGGGTCGCTTGATAGCGCAATCAGTAGCGTCCATTCTTGAATTTGCGCAAGACCTCAGCTGAAGGAGCAAGGACCTTACCGTATCCACTCCAGTATAAAGCGCAGAACTAAAACTCTAGCGAAGTGAGTGAGCCTTGGGTCCCCGTGCATGAGCCCGGGTTTCCGCAGTTGCTTATGCACGTTAGTTCGTGCCTTGTTGCTGGGTGGTTGCGGTGCATCGTGCATATCGTTGACCGCCTCACTGGAATTCGCGAGATAGAGACAAGCGAAGACGACCTCGCAATAGGCAACTCCTCGGAACTTAAATTCAGATCGGTTATTATAGAGGCACTTTCGGATATTCCTTTCTAATATCGCTAATAATTGCTTCAGAAACCTTAGGATCTGAGTATAGCTCCTTAATGATTTCACGCCAGGGCTTGACAGCGGGCGACGGTAGTGTTCTTGGGTTGTTACATCAATCGCCCGATCATATGTAGATGTATAAACTGGTCTCTTCTGCCGCAACCCAAGCGGTTAGGAACATCCTGATAGTAATGAACGACGTAACAGTTGACTGACCGAAGAAGGGATTCCATCAGGGGGCGAAATCGGTGGTGACACGGGCCAGTTACAACGAAACCCAACGAGCCGACCACTGACCCAATACTCGAAGAAACCCCTGGGCCCCCAGTCAGTAAGTGAATTCTACAAGACTTAGAGCGAGATCAATGACGATTTTTGAGGTCATTCTTCGCATAGACCGAGTTCAAAACCATTGTATGATTGCGTTAATTTACTCCTTCTAGAAGATGTTGATGTTTAAGCTTAATTGAATGATATCCATGCCGAAGAAGCGTTTAGATTTGCTGAGGTATATCTTCTAGTATTTCTCGCATAGGTTTTATATGATAGCGTTGCCCTGTGATTCATTGATTCGTCGTCAACGTACAAGAGTAGCAGAACTCTTTGTTTAATGTATAAATTGGATCCGTAGTTGATAGATTGAAATCAACTGATGGCAGGAAGGCGTTTATATCTTCGTATCACAGGTGTACAGCTTGCTTTAGGCTATATAAGGCCTTCAGCACGGGGCGAGACTTGCCCCAAGTCCCGGACCCCCAAGATCTATATATAAAAGAGATATCCTGGGATCTCAAGTCTCATCTCACATTGTCCTATGCAACGCTAATTAGCAGCATACACCAAGTCGAGGCAGTGTTTGGTGGATAAGCAGGACCTTTGCAGTATAGCTATGCTGCAAGAATAATGCAGTCGGGGATTGTAGACGATGAGGACTCCAGAACGCGGCCTCCAGATTCAAAGGTGGGCATCTCCTGCTGTGCTGGTGAAGTTGACTTCGCGACTGCAAAGTGTTTCGGGGAGGTTGTAGCGTTTTAACTTACTAACCATGCTATATAGTCCGTTCGTAGGAAAATCAAGTGCTCGCCTTCACGAGAGGGAGATAGAAAGAGATAAGATATATTCCGTACCATCGGCGACCCTAATAGTTCGCGAACCGTAGAGACTAGCTCGCAACATTTATAGTCTAGTTCACGAGCTAGCAAACATTTGTAAACTGGTTCCTATCTATGACAGTTAAACTCTACCTCATACAAATTATCATCTACCGGAGCCCATTATGTATCTCCATCAAATCAGATATTTCTCCCTACACTATTAGCCCGAGTGCCGCACTCTCAGGCTGTTGCTTGAGAGATCGTAACGGTGAATTATCAGCTTCAGGTTACTTGAGTACGTCATGGTGTTAATCTCTCATTTAATTCACAACCTGTGCTGTGTGGACCCATTTCCCATCAGGCTTGAAGGGAGGCGGACGGGTTAGAGGCCGTAGTATTCGATGTGAAGATGCCCATTGTTCCATCTGTTGCGTAGCGGTAGTGGGTGGAGAAGCCACAACTTGAACCCGAGGAGTTCCCCTTAGGGCAGTGGCGGTGAAAGGAAGGAAAATGTATGTCATGACCGCCAGTGGCCGAATACAATACGATTACAAACAAACAAACTTTCCATCAGGCTTGCTAGGACAATCTCAGTTTGTAATCGGTCCCAGGTCGCCCACCGTACGGAACAGATGCACTGTTTGTGGCAAAGAATATCCACTTGCGCAGTGTCAGGAAGCGGGGAAGCCAATAACTTAAACTATGAAGATTGCCCTTGGTCGAATGTCGGGTTTGAAATTGGAACCCCACAAGTTCGGTGGTCCGTAATTGGTAGCGGGTGCTAAACTAAGGGTTTAGGGTTTAGGGTTTAGGGTATATCCCAAATCAGTTTTTAGGTTGCGCCAAGTCCCTACCAATAGCATGCGGGTTTCAATTTCTCTGCTGGAGAGGGTTTTCATTGGCGTTCGGGTATGAGCCCAGGAACCTCGGAAGCTTTGTTAGATCTCAACGTCTACTTTATTAACTCGCGCTGCTACTCGGATATAAAGTACGTCCCCAATTAAGTAATTAAGTTAGCCCATCGTATCTGGTAAGATGCCTGCCGAAATGGTAATTTAAATAACTTATGAGACTATTATTTCCAAATTTATTTCCATAAACGGTAACTATTAACCGCTAACCCAATCTAGGGCATACCTTATATCCGAGTACCATGTGTACCTTAAATCTAGACTCAAATACTACAAGAACAAATACTTTTTACAAGCCATCTCCATCTTAGATCGCGCTCGAATCATGATAGGTTTCATAATCTCACAATGAAATCAACTAGCAGTTCCTCGCCGCTGTAGCGGTCGATCTACTCTATCATTTTCGAGGTTATCTATTCAAGTTTGCAGTTAGTCTCCGAACAACCTCTAGACATCCAAAAGGATAATCCGTGTTGATTATTCGTTGTACAGAGGCTCGAAACAGCAACCAGGAAACCCGCCTTTACTGGTTTGTGCCAAACAACTATAAGGCCTTGAAGGTGTACGGGATGTGATTAACAGGGCTGGGTTCCTATGACTGTCCGGTCCTATTGTTTCCAGCAAAATGAAAGGCTAACAGTTCTACTATCTTCCTGAATCGACATATAAATAACTGATCAGTTAGCTTCACTGGCTGAGCAAGGTCCTAGAAACACCAAGCATTGTAAATACCGGGTTCGAAACCTGCAGTGCTGTAAACTCCGAGATTCGCAGGCTCCAAACCTGCATGTAGAGGTCACTCATTTGCTTTTGCCCGTAGCCCACCCAATCTCAGTGAGAGGGCTTTGCTTGGAAATGTAATCTACGTTATATACTAGAAATTCTACATGACCATGGCTAAATTCAACACATATGCAACCGAGCGCCTAGCTTAACTAGCCGAGCATGATGCTAGAAACATCAGGCTAGGCGTGGGTTCGAAACCCGCAGTGCTGTAAACACTAAAATCGCAGGTCCCAAACCTACTGAGCTGTAAACTCTGAGATTCGCAGCTTGAAACTTGCAGTATGTTATAAACACTAAGATCACAAGCTCTAAATTTGCGGAGATCACCCTTTTGTACTGCCGCAACCCATGCGGGACATGGCCGCCGGGTAGCGAGAGTCAGAACTTTAGATCATAACAAATTGTATTTTTGGGCAAGGCTTATTGCATTATTCATTGACGATGACCTTGACCTTTTCGAAAATCCACAAGTTTTACGGGGTCATCTCAAATGAACTTCGGGAAGATATGGAAAATTGCAAAAGGGCCATCATTGTTGCGAAAACTCCCCACTTCTTCTTCAGTGTGCGCAGTCTTCTCTGTCAAGAACCTGTGGGAGCTCGATTGGAAATGCCAACGACAAACCTAGCACAGTGATTCTTCCAGAAAAGCCATGCTGTGTGTTTTGTGTAAAAGTTAATAAAGAGCCTCTCACTGTTATTGATAAGGCGTTGTGTCCGAGTGGTTAAGGAGAGAGATTAGAAATCTCTTGGGTTCGCCCGCGCAGGTTCGAATCCTGTCGACGTCGCTATCTTTTTTGATTTTCCTGAGCGGTTCTACATTCTCCGGGTAGCACAATCCAGCATACCCTCTCGTGAAAGGACTTTGCGGGCACGGGGAAAACTTATGAATGGGCAGTTGCTGTTCATCTCAAGACAGCACATCTCAGGTTAAACTCGCATTTAACAACTCCGAGGCCGTGGTAGAGTTTGCATCAACCTGGTCCCTTCTCGGGTGCGGATTTTTCGTTCGGCTGACGATTTTGATCCGCGGAGGCGCAACAACGTGGGTTGGGAGTCGGTTTGTACATACGACCTCTTGGGATATAGGTCAATATCGAGGTACATTAGTATAAATTCCTCCTTCTGTGTGTTTTGTGTCATATAAACAGATAATTCACTTCTATAGAATTAGGTTGGGGTCGGGGCGGTGCTTAATTTCCTTCTACCATTTTTCTTCTAGGTTGGCTATTTCCCAGCTTTAATACTACCTCAACTTCTCCCTAGAGTTTATCCGTAATCCTCGGTCGTGATCATTCGAAATGACCGACCCAGCGAGAGTTTCTGCTGAATGTCCGAATACAATCAGAGCATCAATACCAACCACAGCGAAACGACATGCCCCAGAGATCGAGAGAATATGGTTCTCGACAGCTTTTGGAGTGTCTGGTGACGTCATGGGGTTTTACACGCGATGCCACCACTGTGTGCCCACTTCAACCCAGACCAGAACAGCCAATTGTCACCATTTTCGTTACTGCGACGATTCTTATGATTGCGTGGGAGGGTGGGAATTCTCCAGCGAGCCCCCACGTTCCACAATTATCTACCAGCAGCATTTCTGTCATGGGATGTCACTCGTGACGAGTATGAGAGTCATAACTTCGGCCAGAGCCCTAATTCCATGTGTCCTCTCGATTGCAGAATCCCGGTTTGTGTATCCATATACCAACTGGCCGCGTCATGTATGAGCCATAGGGCCTCTTATTGACAGCTGTCCAAAACTGTCGAGCGTTACACAAGTGAGCCGCCGTTGACGTCGAGACAGCCCCACCGTACGCTACATACTCTACACCCCCGCCAATGATTGCGACCGCGATATATTACCCCTCCCACCGGCTCCAGAGCTCAACAACATATTAACCACCACCCAATTTCACTGCGCGACAGCAATATATCCCCCAGATGACCCAATATCACTGCACAACCTCACCACCCTCATCATCATTCCAGTATCTGCTCGCCTGCGCGATCTATCCCCTCATCGCTTGTGCGATCCTCATCCACTTCTACCGCACCTGTAGTCGTCCGCGGACCATAACCCTCTACATCCCCCCTTTCCACGCCCCAACAGAGCTGCGCCTCGAGCGAGTATGATCCTTCTCCCTCTTCCCCGGCTCTCTCAGCCCAGTTGTTAACAAGCACCCTTGTAGAATATCACAAAAACCATCGCCTCGCTTCTACGGCCGTATGTCAACACCGACGCCCGCTTTGCGACCGCAAATGATTGGATTCTGTACGACCTGGAAAGGAAGAGGATTATTCATTCAGAGGTGGCGAAGGAGTACCTGAAGGGTGGTGGGAAGTATTTAGTTGTTGCGAGACGAGGAGGGGAGGGAGCGGCCTTGGTGGAGATGGTGAAGACTTGGGTTGAAGGGGATGCGAAGGATGTGGGTGGCGTGGGAGCTGTGGGGGGAGGTGGTGGTGGTAGTGGCGCTGGGCGAGGGGTGGAGAGGTGGGTGCAAGAGAGTGATGATGGAACTATTGGAGCGGAAAGTCTGACGCCCACTAGTAGTGTGGGGTTTACAGTACTAGAAGGGAATGGGGCTAGGTGGTAGTAATGCTTGGGTTATGGCGTTTGCGTCCAGAGAGTAGGAGTAAGTTACGAGGCTTGTTTACTTGCGAATTGAGCGATTGGCATTAAATCTCGAAGTACTAAAGATGCAGAGAAATCCGGCTAATTGTGATATATACCATCAAACATCTTACACCGGTAAATACCTACGGCTTCGTCCCCATCTATGAAGAATTGCCGATACACCCATACCCTAAACCTCTCTCTCTGTTACTGTTGGCACGATAACTGCATCGCTTCTCTTATCACTCATCTCTTCATCCATATTCCCAAACCGTATCTCCCCAGCTACCGCCAACCGGGGATTAAACCTCCAAGCACCATTCGGCAGCAGGGTGCTAGCCAATAGCACCACTGCAATAACCGAGAATTGCACGCCTCCCAGATTAAATATAGCTTTCTGTGCACCGCCAGTGTTACTATCGTCTGCGTACTTGCCCAATGTTGGTGTCATCACGGCAAAGATGACAATGTAAATTGAGTACAGAACTGCGTCTCATTAGAACGAGTGATGATACGTGGAGATCGAAGTAGCGCACAAGACATGACCGCCGCAAGGGACGAGATTCTGGAGTCAGCATCGTCGGCAGGAACCGAAGATTGAATGTAGGCCACCATCGAGACGTCGCCGGCAGCCCAACCCAGTGATATTGGGATGAAGAGGCACGCAAACTTTAGGAATTCATATCACATTAGCAGCAATTATTGGTAAGACAGTTGAATATACCCTCCAAGCCGTTCCCGCACTAGCCCCCGCATTTCCCTGCATTCCAGTCAGCATTCTTCCATTTATCGATAACAAAGCTCGACACACCTCCAAATCTGGCTTACAAAATGGCAATATCCAAACCAAGCACAGCAGCAGCGCATCCGCCCTCAACCACGGAATTGGGGTCGGAAGCAAATTCCCAGTCAAGAGCACAAATAAAGCCCCAATGAGCTCCCCGAAATTCGAACCGCCGACTAAAATCTGCGCGAACGCAGGCTGCCTAAAATAGCCCTGGGCAAGAACGGGTACCAGTCCGTTTTCAAGATATCGGTGGGCGTAGAGTGCCAGTGAGTATCCAATTGGCAACCAGACGAACTTTCGTTCGGAGAAGATGATTTTTCCGCCGAGCCAGATTGAACGGCCAAAGTCTAGGAATACTGTTTATGTTACGGGAGATATGTGCTGATAATGAATTTGGTACGTACCGTTCTTAATGCTTTGAAGAAAAGTCGTTTTGTCCAGTTCGGGGTCCCGTTTGAATCCCAAGGACCCGATGTTCCACCAAAGGATTGCAGCCGGAATGAAGCATAGTGGTGTCATAATCATTCCGTAGTTACTTCCAAGCCTGAGAAGGAGGTAGGAAGAGAAGAACGCTGCACCTGTACCCGCTGATTCATAAAAGATGTGAACCTGATAGGCTAGTCAACATTCTGTGCATGTAGGCTAGAATAGCTGGGGGGACTAACCAAGGAATCAATCTGCCGTAGTTTGTCCACATCTCCTCCAACGATGTCCCGTGGTATAACTCTCTTCAAAAGCTCAATCATACCGTAACAGACTCCAGAAATGCAATATAACGGGAAAAGTGCATTCGTGCCCCATGTTCCGTGGATATCGTCTTCAACACTAGCCGTCTTCATATTTCCACCGGTACATTTGTCCAGTATCATCAATAACGATGGAACCATAGCGAACGTCGTTACGGCAAACACAAGTACATGTCGATCAGAAAGCCTTCGTAGAACCTGAGCAGATAGTATGCCCCCAATACACTGCAATCTCAGATATGGCCCATCTCACAACCGAAGGGGACAAACCTGAAACAGAAGATTCAATCCATGCAAAGTCCCTAGTTTCCCATATCGCTCATCACCACCCCACAACTCCAGGGCCAGGTTTCTTAGAGTGGAGTTAGCTTTATAAGCGGCAGATAAGGAGGGTGGGGTAAGCGGACGTGATGGAGCCGACGAAGGATTCGAAGCCAATTTTGTAGAGCATCATTCCGGAGATGTAGAGGATGACGTTCTTCTGGTGTAAAGTCAGTGTGCCTGCTCCAGCAGTCGAAGGGAAAAGAGTGTATGTACTCGCTCATGGTGTGTATAGCTCTTCCAGGCGGTTTTCCAACATGCGATTCTCGTTATAGAGTTGGTCATTTTGATCTTTGCCAAAGGTGGAGCGATGGAATAAGAAAGTTTTCCAAGCTTCTTCAACATATTTTAAGCTCAAGCCCCGAAGCATAAACGCTCAGACTAAATCTAAAAACTTAGATTCCAGAAAGTCGGCCATCGCTAGCGATCTGACACTGATCACCTCAAAATCGTCTCGGATTCAGAGGTTCAGCGATGAGACGTTGACGTCTCCCTACGACCAGAATCGGAGGAACACCAATAATTCGACAATCAGCTTTCAAACCCTTATGATGTCGCTTCGTACACGCCTCCATGTTCCGAGGTGCAAATCACCTGGAGATGGATTCAGTGTGATGTCATATGATGGGGAAGGTTGCTAAAGCCAATCTCTCCGCGGCGGTGCTCATGTAATTGGCATAGACAGAGCTCAAAATCTCATATTCCCCGCGAAGATGACCTGCAAGACATCCACCTCAGAATCTTCAGTTTCTGATCTGCCATCTAGATCACCATAACTTTGGGACTTAGGTAATATGTTCCTGTAACTCACAAACTGACTAACGCAGCTATTGAAGCTTCCAGTTACTTTATCATATTACCTATCTACTTGCTATACATCTCTATACTTGGGCTCTCAAACACATTCCCTTGTCCAAAACTCGTCCAAGATGTATGTCATCAGCAACTTTTACTTCATCACGGCCATCGCCGTAATAGGAGGTGCGTATGAACTCCAGCTTCTACCGTCCTAGCTAACAACACCATGAAGGCGGATTATTCGGTTTTGATATAGCTGCGATGTCAGCTGTGATAGGAACTCGACAGTACCGCGAATTCTTCTTCGGCGATTCAATTCCCTCAGATGTGCAAGGCGGCATCACATCAGCGATGCCCGGGGGTGCCTTCGTTGGTTCCATCTGCTCGGGGTTTTTGTCCGACAAGATGGGACGAAAATACTCCATACAGGTTGGAGCCTGCATTTGGTCAGTATCAGTTTGAGATTATATCAGATATTGATGCTGACGACTGCCTAGGCTCATTGGATGTACTTTGTCCTGCACATCACAGAATATTGGGATGCTGATTGTAGGACGGTTTATCAATGGTCGGATACTCAAGTATACAATGGCATATGAAGTTTTAACGCAATATTACAGGTCTAGCTGTTGGAATCTGCAGTGCCCAAGTGCCGGTTTATGTTTCTGAAGTTGCACGCCCAGATATTCGAGGTCGACTCGTCGGTTGTCAACAATGGGCGTATGTCAACCTATATAGAAATGATAGCGAGCAAGACTAACTATGTAATAGAATCACTTGGGGCATCATGATCATGTTTTACATATCCTTCGGGTGTAGCTACATCAACAGTAGTGCTTCCTTTCGTATTCCATGGGGTCTTCAAATGGTGCCAGCTGGGGCCTTACTCGTTGGATGCGTGTTTATCCCTCGCTCTCCACGATGGCTGGCACGAAAAGGACGTTGGGAAGAGGCCGAAGACGTTCTTGCTCTACTTCATGGCGGCAATGATAAGGAACATCCCTATGTCAAGCAAGAGATGGAAGAAATCCGAAACATGGTCGAATGTGAGAAGCAAAACGCGGATGCAACTGTCTGGGAACTCTTTAAACCACCCATACTCCATCGTACACATATTGGTGTTTCTACTCAAATATGGTCCCAGTTGACCGGTATGAACGTCATGATGTACTACATAACTGTGAGTGCTAGTTCGTGCTTCGGAGGTGAGAGAGTTAACTAACATGCGGGATGTAGTATATTTTCAAAATGGCCGGACTTACCGGATCCACCGTCCTTGTCTCCTCTTCGATTCAATACGTCATCAACGTCGTCATGACTGTTCCGGCACTGTTTTACATTGACAAGGTCGGTCGCCGTCCTGTATTCCTGGTCGGCTCCGTTCTCATGATGACCTGGCTCTTTGCAAATGCCGGGCTGATGGCCTCATATGGTCACCTCGCACCACCAGGTGGTATTGATGGCACTCCAGCCGCAAGCTGGATAGTTCATGGACCGGCTAGTAAGGCCCTCATCGCCAACTCATACTTATTTGTAGCATCATTTGCTTGTACTTGGGGCCCAGCCAGTTGGGTTTACCCTCCAGAGCTATTTTCTCAACGCCACAGAGGAAAAGCGGTAGCGTTTGCAACCTCCTGTAACTGGGTGTGATGAATATTTCCGACCCTCACTGCACGCGCTAACTGCCGCCACAGATCTTCAACTTTGCACTCGGATACTTCGTCCCACCTGCCTTTCAAAATATCCAGTGGAGGACGTACATCATCTTCGGAGTGTTCTGTCTCGCAATGACACTTCATGTCTTCTTCCTGTTTCCAGAGACTGCCGGCAAGAGCCTAGAGCAGATTGAAGAGATGTTTGCCGAGGGGGTGCCCTCTTGGAAAACGCACGTCGCTAAACAGACAATTAATGGGGCCAGACCGTTCAAGGACGGCGACACGATGGTTTCGAGGTCGGTCGTAGGATCCGGAGCTCCAGAGATGGTGCAAAAAGACGACAGTTCCCAGGTTTAGCCTTGAATCTTGGTTGGGATATTCATGCGGGTGTTTAGTGTTGTAATTCTGTCGTGATTTCTTGAGGGATTTCATTTTTGGTTCTGAGGTATTTTTGGAAGTCTGGTTATGTATACGTTAGTTTGATTCGCTGCGATTGTTCAGAATACATACATAGAGTACTTCTGAAAATTAGTAGCTAATTAATATCGTAAGGTTTCTCTCTCTAACTGATCGAGTGTGCTAGGCAATGGTTGTGACTTCAACGGATGGCTTCATATCCGAAAGTTTGCTGAAGAAGATGGATGATGCATGAGCAGAAATGTCTGTTGACACCGATCACAATTTCTCACTCCGTCGCCAGAGTTGGGCGGAATATCCCGCGAGGCTCAGTGCGGCTCAAGTAAAGTTTCGCAACTCCTAAGCCTTGCCAGTCCGTTTGTCCATCATTCGCCCAATCAACGTCGCTTGCTATACTATTCTCGGTCTTCCGGTTCATTCTCTTCCGCCAGATGCGCCCACGATGGTTTCACGATGCTGGCCTGACGGTTCGATTCGCAGAACTTCCGGATTACCATCTCCGATTCGACACATAAAGTCACGACCAACAAACGTGAAACTGTGGCAGATCTGGCGATCGATCGTCAACAATATACTTAGAGTACCACCTACAGGACCCGCACGCAGCAGCAGCAGCAGAAGCAAGCACAGAGATCTAGAAGGGAGATCTGACCCTGAGGCGTGTCTGGCGATAAGCGGACGATTCACTGCATGTATTTTCGGACGACATCTGTTCTTTATATGAAGGCCACGGCCCGGTATCAACTCGAAGTATAGATGTTTGCGATGCCATCGGATTCATGGGTTCTCATTCGATTCGATTCGGGTTCATCTCTTGTGAGATCAGATGGAGCTGTGGGTTAGCTTGATGACAACCTCGGTGCTGTTTTCCTTCCCAGTCAAAACCGAGGAACGTGCCTCGCTGACTTAACCTCTTCTTACATGCAGTTGCTCTAGAGCACGACAACGTCGTTCTCCCGTGACAGCTCCCGTGCAACAACGGACGTACGGATATCAATATCTCCAGTTCACCGTCATCCACGATGAACGCCGAGACGAAAGCGAATCACACCAGCATCGATTCCTTTCGGTCACAGAACTCCTTCCTCTCATTCCATCGACCGCGGTCTGGAGCCGTCATGTCGTCATTTCGAGAATGCGGAGAAAGGTAGGTTGTTCACGTGGCAGGATAGATGGGCTACGTGGTCACCACGAAACAACTGCTCGGTTGCTGCAGGAACGGACTTATGTTTGTTAGAAAGTATGGGGTCCACCCTCTCGGCCTCGACACATATCCAGCAGAAAAGGAAAAAGCAATCCGCACCCAACCTAACTAACACGCAACGCGCGCCATGGACCCGTACACTTAGTAAACTGTTCCAGAAGAACCCTTAAGACCAAAGAGAATATCTAGTGTGCTCGGTTTCTTGCATGACCGGCGTGATGGATGGTGGTGATGATATGATGACCGATCGAAAAGCATGCAACTATGCGTTGCAGAATTTGAACTGCGTGTAGTACAACGCCAAAGAGCGGGTATGATATCAACCTGCGTTTTGGACCCCTCCAAACCTTTGGTAAGTTTTGCGGGGTGGACGTGTTGTCAGCTATTGGGGTTGCAAACACATAACACGTCGTCGTTTGTATCACCCCCCTCCCATCCATCCATCCATCCATCCATCCATCCATCCATCCATCCCAATTCCAATGCATTGTCGAGCTCACGATACTATCAGCTGTCTGAAGATGGAAGTGTGTATGTACTAAACAAAAAGGATAGCAGGATGAAGACGAAGAAACACATTGTGATGATAATGCAGCTGTGCAGCTTCGTCATATTGCAGCAATAACAGCCCTTCTCTAATGTTGTCATGCAGGACGAGGTACGGTGCTAACTTATAGCTCCATCTGCCCCGGCCCCAACATTTCTTTCATGCATCGCACACGATAGAGGCCCGGCGGCGATTGGTGAATTTATATGAATTGGCAACGAAGAGTGGTATTGTGCGGCTCACGGAGGGGTAATATCTGTTGGACGTGTGAATAAGGTGCGGGGCAGAATTCAGGGTCCGATAACTTTCTCCAGCATACTTAACATAACATACCCGCAACGCAGGGTGGTGGGCTGTGTCAAAACCATCGCTAGCTAATAGTTGGCCTAGCTCTGTGAAGAAGTGCTTGATGGAAACTACCGTTGCCTATGAACGTCTGCCCACACAACACTTTAAGACTAGAAACATGCAAGCCAATCAGGCGATATTGACGTCATGCATGATCTTTTCCGGATCCTCCTATTGCATATCCAGAGTGTAATAATCGACCCTTGGTATAGGCACTTAAGCAGTTTGCCAGCTGATGCAGGCCGAGTCATTCAGTGAGTCGAGCGGAAACGGCGGCGGGGCGGCGGGTTTCCCCTACTTACTCACTCTGCCTGCCTCCAATACACATTCCAAGTACACTACGCCAAAACCAACATGTTCTACATACGAGCAAGCCGGATCGCTGAGCGCCCAAATAAAATCGCGCAGGAAAGCCTCGACACCCACCTATGGTTGCATGATGTATGTATGGCACCTGCATGCAAAAGTAATTCTACATATAGGCTTGGGTTCTGATTCGAGCTGTCGGTCGCTAAAGCTACCTGCCGCCTTGTGCGCAGCTTTTAGCTCTTGCTGGCTGGGTAAAGTCGCGTACATACGGCCGCTCCGCCGTGTGGGTTTTTGTGTTCGTCTCTCGGTGAACGGATGATGATGACGCAACTGACCTATCACGCGAAGTCATGCACTCAGGCGAAGTCAAGTTTGTCTGTCTGTGTTGTCGAGGGTTCTGTCAGCTCATTTTATGAAAGTTCATGATAAAATAAAAGGCAGTAGTAGCCGCGATATTGCTATATTTCCCGGATTCAACCGAACTGTAAGAAAGTCATAGTTATTACATCTAGAAACTCAAAAAACTAGCTTATGTTAATGGGATTGCAAAAAAACTTGGTCGTACAATTTGCCAGCGCATCTCTTTCTCCCCGGATACTCTCTTCCATGATATAGAGCACAGGCTTTTTTAATATGGAAAGCCACCCGTTGCAGATATATAGGACCCTGCCGGGGAGGGATCAATATTAATGGGAAATCGTAAAAAATAAGAGTCAAAAAGTAGCTTTTCAAAATATAATATCGTTGTATTGCAGACTTCATGCACAATAAGATCGTGAAGCTGGCCGCAGAATCTATGCTGACGCGTTTATATACGGACCGGGCGGGTTTTTTTATTGCCCGAAACGCCTCGGAAGGATGAAGGGAATCAAGAATCTGAGTCTTTGATCAGATCACGATAGATAGATATATAGCTGTCTGTACCCCCACGAAGGAAAGGCAATTAGAGTAAAAAACCTGTACGTTTTAACGGAAGGAACGAAGGTAGTGAAGGAATCCAATGATATATATCTGCACGATGCGGTCTTGGGATGTTGCCTGAATCGGGTGGATGCGAGCGTCAATTGCGGCTGGGTTGATGAGAATTATTGCTTGCAACGATTGACTCAAGGCCTCTTCCCTGGAATTGAACTGCATACAAAGTGCAACCGCATCCTTTTTTCACGGGTGATCTTTGCTTTGCTCGGCGTGCTGGTCGGAAACAGAAACGGATACCGCCGTCGTCGTCGTTCGTCGTCGTCGTCGTCGTCGTCGTCGTCCTTCGCCGCAGCTGAACTCCGTAAGTTCAAAGTTGAGAGCCCTTTGTAGCTCTCTGTGTGGTGCGAAATGTAGGGAGGGCTTGATGAGGAAGGTAATGCCGACTAGTGTAGACGTCTGGACCAGGCGATTGCTTATTGAGATTTATATAACTCGGCGGCGGCGGCAGCGGCCATGGGAAGTCACAATATGACACACATTCTTAGTTGGCTTTTTGCACACAGATTTTCGCGACGATCTTCAGGGGGAAGAAGTAGTAAAAGATGATCGTTTTTTTTTGCTTTCCGCTGCTTGAAGGATGGGTTCGAAAAAAAGAGCGCGCGAAGCAAAGACGTCTCACAGGAAGCGTGATGTTGTTTCAGATTCATGCGTTTGCCTTGTTTAGAGCCATAATATGACGACCGAGACCTCTGATCTATCACATCCATCTATAATATGCCACCGGCTAGTTATCGGCGTGCCGATTACCTATCTGCCTTAAGCTTGCATACATAAGCCGGGCGGCCGAATCCGTTTTGCCTTGTCATGCAAGTGTGCTTCTTCATCAGGGACTGACTTCATCACCATCTTCATCTTCTTCCCTCATCAAGAACGAATGGATGGATGGCTCAATGTAGATGAGCCATTATCAGATGGAATTCGAATTATCATACATTTTTTCTTTCATTGTGCCAAGCCATCGTTTTGCGCTCTCATTTGGGCCGACGGATTGGCATAAGGTTTGCTGCATTATTGAGCGAATGCGAATGAGTGAGACTTTTGATCCGGTCCGATAATCTGGGGTCATGTGCGCAATTGGAGGATGTGGGCCATCCCTGCCCTGCCTACGACGGCTAGTGAGAGTGATTCTACAACTACAACTATTCTGGACTATATCCCCCTAGAAGCCGAAAACTTCGTTCGACGAGAACTACTTTATAACAGCCAGCAGCAGCAACACGAATGGGGGGAGTTGCCGTTGAGAGTGTTCAATATAGGTAAGGACAGAACACGCTCCAGCGTCATATAACAAACGGAGAGTCAGTCGAGCAATGCCCATTGGCTAGCCGCGGTGTTTGACTCGTTGAGGGTTCGGATGAAACTACAATATCTATGTCATGTACCAGGCTGAATCTGGGAGCCGCCGCATGCACGGTGCAGCTTGCGGATTTGGCTACTGAGGTCCTTTGTGACCTGCAGGAGCACGCCAGCGGTGGTGGCGGTTTCACAGACCCAAGACCAGGCTGGCTGGCGCTGTATGATGCGTGATCGAATATGGCTTGTTTCACGATGAGTGGCTCTAGACGAGGATTGCAATTGGACTTTGGTGGTAGTCGATAGATAGCCATGGAAGGAAACGTTTAGCAGCAGCAGAAGCAGCGTCAAAGAAAAATTTCTGGCTTGTTGCCCTGCCTGTTGAAGGAACCTACGTACGGTAGAGAGCAAGATACGATGTCCAGCCCTAGTCTTACATATCATCTTACCTTTGAGACTACAGGAATTACCCATCCTTGCTACATAATTACTGCACGATATATCTCACGGGCGATGGGCGTTGGCTTTCTGCCTGTTATAATTGTTTATGTATGGGCTTTGCAGCTCCCGTTCCCAGCCCGTGTATAAATGATGCTGGTAACATCTAGGCATACATACATACGTACGGCGGCTGGACCTATAGGTTCTTGAATGGACTCGATCGTCCGAAGGAGAAGCAAGTTTATTATAATGAATGATACGGAAAAAGAAGAGGATCGTTTGTAGTGTGGAATCGGAGCGCATATAGCTTCTCGGTAGAGCAATGGCGCGCACTTATCAATTCTCGGGGGCCTTGCTGGGTGAGAATATCGCAGGAATGTCTTCAGGCAAACTATCTATTCATAGTTAGTGGTGTCAGTATCATATTTACCGTTCCACCTCACCACTCACCGCTCACCAGAGAGCGCACAGTATCGTCGCGCGCCTCCTCCGAAACGAACTGGACTGCATTGCGAAACAAAAAGAGAAAGAGAAAAGAACTTCACTTGATGCACGTCTAATTGGGCGGCTTCTCCTTGTTACACACCGCACACCCGCACAGCACATGTAGAGTACCTGCAACTTGTAGTTTCTTAGCAATTATTATGCTCTCTCCTATCGCGACAACTTCGCACCCTGAGTCGACGGTGAGCCGGCAAACTTCCGGCTGGACTCTAGTCACACACATAATCAGCAGCCGCAGAAGCACCACACCGTCACCCACCAAAAGAAAGCACTCTTTGTATCGCGCACATCCAAAAGTAACCAACCACCCGCCACTAAGTATCCAAACCACGCTCTCTCACCACTCCGTGTCTGTCTATTGTCGAGTGACTGCCCCTCGCTGCCTCTTTTGACGACGACGACGACGACGACGACGACGCTTCTGTTCAAACGTATCTACTCATCGTTAACGGCTGAGTCAGAAGCAAGCAGATAGGCTTCAGTACGTCAATTCAATTGCAAGCAACGTTGTCAGAGCAATACCAATACCATTACTACCATTACCACTTCACCCCACCACCCCTCCTTTCAGCGAGCGGCTGTAGAGAACAGTCGAGAACACGCCAGTAACGAACGCACATACGCAGCCATCTCGACGACTCAACGACTCAAGGAACAGCAAAGAACCGAATTCCTTTGAACTAAGGAAACAAACAGCATCATCATCAATCTCGCACCCCCCCTCCCCCCATTGCCGGCATAAGCTAGAGCTTCTGCTCTCAAGTCACCGCCACTCCCTTTCGACGGTCTCGATTGTTCCCGAGATCAACAAACGGGGCTGATCTTAAGTGTTTTGGGCGCGCGCATCTCCCTCTCTTTGTAGCTGGACGGTCGAACCACGTCGGTGCTATCCGGACTGTATAATCCCTGGTTGCCTCATTTTGCCTCCCACCGGTTGAATAGTTTTTAACAGCTCCGTTCCTTGACCTTTGTGAGTCGCCCGCCTGCTTCTCCCGTCTTACATCTTTTTGATTCGAAGGAAATTGCGGAGGCTGCCAGACGAAACCTATTCTGTCTGTTGGGCAAGTTAGCCAATTTCAATCTGGAGTGACAGCTGGCAAAAGGCGGGGATAGTTTGCTAACGGTGATGATATTTTTTACAGAAACGAGAGGCTACGAATTACGACCCTGTGTGTGCGTTGCGCGTTGAAATATTTTTTCTTGTCGCATTAGGTTTTTGAGGATTACGCTACGCTACAACTGAGTTTAACGCTTCGCTTGATTTCGCTTTCTTCTGCTATATACGATCCAGAGACGTACTCGTCTATTCTTTACGACATCATCATCCATTCGATATCACGGACGCACTTCGTTCCCTATACTTTATCAGTCACGATAGCCCGTCGGTATCCTCGACCAGAATCTCCAGTCTGGTCCTCGTCCGTGGACCGTGCCTGGATTACGCCAATCGATTAGAATGGTAACAGAATCCGTCGGTGCTCAGTCACCAACTGCTCACGAAAGTGCTCAAATGTCGGCAAACAATCACTCCCAGGCATCAGCCGCAACTGGTATGTAACTGTCTCTTTTAGTCTGCCGATAACAGGCCCTTCATTTCTTATGAAGACCAGACGAAGACAGGCTACGATCTTGAGTGCCTGTTTTTTCCCCTCTCCCGTGCCTTCATTTCCATTAGAATCCCTTTTTTCAATCACCTTCGAATGGCTCGATTATCAAGAGGTTTACATTCTATAACATTGAAGCTAATCCGATTACCAGCTGGCTCGCAATCTCCGGGGGCTCCAAAGCCTCAACCTGCACCGAAGACCGATAAGCCGAGACCACACGTTTGCCAGACTTGCCAGCGTTCATTCGCAAGATTGGAGCATCTCAAACGTCATGAACGTTCTCATACAAAAGAGAAGCCCTTCGAATGTCCCGAGTGCACCAGATGTTTTGCTCGGCGCGATTTGTTGCTCCGTCATCAGCAGAAGCTGCATATGACCGCTACACCTAGTAGCCGCCCTAGGGCAGGCTCTCGCAGGGAAAGCACAAGCTCAGTGACTACCACTGCCACTGGTAGAGTCCGCAAGAACTCCATGTCCAACGCCAATGCTACCCCAGTGAGCAATGGAGACGGTGGTGCTGCTACTATGAGAGCCCGGCCTAGAGCAAACACGATCGCTCACATCGATTCGTCGACGTTGGGTATGATTGCGAATTCGGGAAGTATGAGTTTGAATCAGGCAGGGAGGGGTGGTCCTAGCAGAGGCCCGGGCATTGCAAACATGGGTTTAGGAGGTTTCGGTTCCGCAAGTCACCATGGTGATTCCAAGTAGGTTTTTAATGAATTATGATGATTATGTACTCCTTGAGCTTACGAAGTGATATCGCAGCCTGCCTAAGATTGATACCTCAATTTCTTCATTAGATCTAGGTGGAATGATGCCTCGCTCTGCAGGCATGTTGAGTTCGACGTTTGACGACTTAGAGGGTTTACTGTTTGGTAACACGGTCAATCCCGCAGCGTTGCACTTCAACATGTCACCTCTACAGCAACCGCTTGGATCTCCTACTTCTCCGTTTGGACATTCCTACTCTGGCGTTGACTCCACTTACTATTCTGTCGACGACGCTGATGATGACTTCGAGTGGATGAGCATGCTTGGTGGGAACATGATGGCAGACCCTGTTGACCAGTCGTCACCAAGTGCCTTTAGCACGGCCTCAGGGGGTGCCATCAGCGAAGTAGTGCAACTCACCGAGCCCATGTGGCAGACGAACAACCATATGAATGCACCTAGCAATAGCATGCCGTTTACCGATTTTAGAACTCCGAATTTCAATGATACCCCACCGCCTGGTAACCCATACTACTATCATTAGAATCTTCTGTAGATATCTGATGACGTATCTTATGCAGATTCGTTGTCGGCTGAACCTTCTGCGATGCACCAGCTATTCAATTCCAGGAGCACTCCAACTGATAATACATCCGGCTCGATGCCACCTCTCGGCGGTGTCGGGATGCGCAATCTTTCTGCTCCAGCGGAGTCGGTCACTGACGCTACGCGAACTGCATTGGCAACTACCTTGGTACAGAACTCGGGCTTCGGGGTTGGAGGACATGGGCATGGGAGAAGGCAGTCAATCGGCGCCCAGTCATTGAGCCCGAACTTTCCCAAACAAGGCATTAATTTACCTCATACCAAGGATCTACAGCGCTATGTGGATGCGTATGTTAGATTCTTCCATCCGCACTTGCCCTTCTTGCATCTTCCAACCCTGAGGTTCGATCCTTCCTATAATGGAAATAGCCAGTACGGTTCCAACGGCAGGGAGTACCTTGTTCTTTCTATGGCTGCCGTTGGCGCACTTTACGAGTTCGAACAGCAGGCTGCCGGCGAGTTATTTGATGCCGCAAAGAAGACAGTTGAGATTTTTATTGAGGAAAGACGCAAGGTGGCCGTTAGCGCAGCCACGAACGGATTGCACCAGTCGAGCCCCCAAGGGAATGAAACTCCGGTTTGGCTCGTGCAGGCAATGCTTCTTAATGTTATCTTCGGGCTTCAATGCGGAGACCGCATGGCAGGGGAAGTTGCGCAGAGCCATGTTTCTACCCTTGTTCAATTGGCAAGATCTGCAGGGCTGACACGACCAACTTCGATGCCCACTGCAAACTCATATAACCAGGAAGACGCCGACATCCAGATGTCTGATCTGGAGTTATCCTCCGTCAATGGTAGCCTGGGGAGTGATGGTTGGTGCGGATTGGGAATCAAGGTTGAACCTGATGAGGGCGTTGAATGGAGTAATTGGGTCCTGGCCGAGGAACGAAAGCGGACATTGTATGCCGTGCACTTCCTCTCCAGCCTTCTTGTTGCAGCGCACAATCAGGATCCGAAGCTTGTCAACAACGAAATTCGTCTTGATTTGCCTTGCAGTGAGGAGTTTTGGATCGCTCCAACTGCAAATGTATGGAACGCAAAGGGAGGGTTTCTAGCTGCAGCTCAGAGTTCACCAAACTTTGCGGTGGCCTTGAATGGTCTCTTATCTGCCGGGCAGCAACCGTATGGACCTCATAGCCAATTCCAAAGCTTCTCCAATGGTCAACATGGTGGAATCCCTCCTTACCCGCCGTCCGGAATTGTGCCAAGTACCTTTGGATGTCTGGTTCTTATCTGCGCTCTCCATGTATATATCTGGGAAACTCGACAAAGCAACCAAGCACGCCATTGGACTTCGGCGGAGGCGGAGGCAATGCACGCACATATTGAGCCCGGATTGAAGGCTTGGCAATCGGCGTGGTACCTCACTCCTCACCATAGCATTGAACGACCGAATCCGTTCAACATGGGGACCCTTTCAGCCGATTGTATTCCACTTTTGGACCTCGCATACATTCGCCTCTTCGTGGACCTTGGAAGAGCGAAAGAGTATTTCTGGGCTAGGGATTTTGAGGGCATGGCAGAGGAACTTGCGAAAGGTTGGGAACATGGCCAGAGCACCCCTATCTCTTCAGCATCCTCTATTTCAGCTCGTTCGGATTCCTCTTTTTCCAACGCTATCTCTCCGGCCTCTTCCCCCGGGTCTGCATCGCCGTCGCCCAGCTTGCATCCCATCAAGGTGGACCCGAATATTCCTCGATATACTGACCATGTTCCGCTCCATATCATGTCTGCCCATATACAGAATTACAACACCAGTAGTGAGCCTTGCTCGCAACGCGAGAAGCACCTTAGGAAGGCAGCCTTTTATGCCGCGGATTCACTGGCAATGTCGGACACCCTATGTACGTCAAAGACGACTTCGTACGCCGCAAGCCAAGAGCTGTGTCGCGAGCTTCCGATCCAATCTGCATTGTGCACTTTTGATTGCGCCCAGGTTTTGGCCGAGTGGATAGCAACAGTGCAGAACCGCGTCGCACCGTTCATGGGTCTTATGACATTGGAGAACTGCGAACTCGACAGTCTCGAGGCGTTGATGATTCTGGAGCCCGAAGATAGGAAGTTGCTGGGCAAGGTACGAGATATGTTGCAAACTGCACAGTCGAAGGTATCAATGGAGCAGCCGAGGACAGATCATCCGTTCGTCCTGAACAGTGGTCTTGGCCCAACGGTGCTGAGGGTGAGCGCGTTTTTGTTGGAGCAGGCGGTGGTTTGGCCAGGTAAGACAAGCATCACCCTCTGACTCTTACTCGATGAAACTAACTCCGTTGCTGCAGCAACTCGTCTAATGGCACAAGCTCTCTGGGCACAAGCGGAACATATGGACACTCGGACTCGAAGTGTCCTGCCGCTCCAGAATTGAGCGATTCGTCTCCCTAATCGACAGTGCAGTCATCTCAACATGACTTGCCCGTCGTCACTTTGCGTCGTCCAAATACCATCGCCGGCAAATATTCGAAGACCTCCCTCCTTGCGCCCTCTAATTGATTACTTCTGTAAACACACGCCCTACCAATGTGTCCAATCATGATTCTTTCCACCTCTGCTACTGTTCTGTGCCGTACATCGATGACGGACTGGGGATCCCACGGCGATGTTTGCGAGAAAAAAAAATACAACATTCTCCCTTTACAATGCGTGTGCGTTTTATGATCCGTTCCTCTCCCGCCAGGAGGAGAGAGGGCTTCAACTATATACAGCTTTTCACATATTTCTTAGCGGTGCTGTCTTGGGGTTTCTATCTGTGGCGTTTATTCCGGGTTTGTGTTTGTTCGAGTCAAAAGAAAGGGAAAACCCGTGTGTAAGTTTTGTCCTTTTTCGATGGGTTTTATCATACCCTCCTCTGTATTTCTTTATGTATGTATGTGTGCGTGTGCGTCTGTGTGCGTCTGTGTGCGTCTGTGTGGCTTCTTGTGTTTATTTTTATTTTATCTTTGGCATTATGGCCTTTGCGTTTTGGTTTTTGGACTCTTGTGAGCTGATGGGGAGGCCATATATGTAAGTAAATAAGGGGTAAAATATCTTTTTTTGTTTCTTTTGTTGGCGGGTGGGATTTGCATGTAACTTTGGGCTTTGGGGAAATCATGTGTGCGTGTGACGTGGATTGTGTTATGATTGCATGAGTGATGTTTTGATATTGCAAAGGGGGTATGATAGTACTTGATCAATAAATGGTGTGTGGAATGATTGATTTTGTTAGTGGTGAAGGGTGATCGGCTGTGATTTGCGGTTGGGAGTGGGGGAAAGCTCGGAAGGAGAGTAGATAGACGCATGGGATCTCACACGTTTGTAAATAGAGGAGGGAATAGAACCTTTTGTTTACTTTTCTATTCTGTACGCAGTACATCCACGTCTAAGTCCCTACAGTCTCAAGAATGCATATGTGCACGAGCCTATCGAGACAAACTATTCTTCAATATTTGTTTCCTCTCGAGTGATAGCGCAAGGAACGTACGTCCTCGCTGACTTCACACAGAAGAAACACTGTCATTCGTGTGGGATTTCAAGCGTTGGAAATTAGAATAGGTCTATGTACGATAGGGTACCTTGCGGTTCTGGCTTTGGACTTTATCAGTGATTCGGAGAAGATTTGTTTGTGGGTGGGAAGTCATGGAATATCACTCACTAGTGAAGAAAAAGTACCCGGAGTGACTCTGTACGCCATCACTTGGGGCCGTCACAAATGACTATAATAACTTCAAACCAATATGAGAGAGGCCAAAAATCGCAGGTTCAAGAGCACACTTTGGTTTTTGCAATGTACAACACCCATCTTGTCTGCCCTCGGATAATATCGGGGGGAGTCCGTGATTCCACATCATACAAAGTCACACAGGCGACAGTAACAAGAGCATGAACGGGGAAGTGGGCAGCTAGCATCACTCTCACTAGCACCACTTGAGACTCCAGCTACTTCCCCTTCAATGTCCAGCCATTTACAACCTGTATGTTCCGTATGGCAGGATATTCTAATGACTTCACACCAACTCCGACTGCCAGCAGGTCTTCTCGGAGGAAGGTTGGCGTCAAGTAGTAACCGCCGAACTTGTAGTTGGTAAAGAAGTGTTCTCTAGCTGTAGTGGACCCAAGTATCCAAGATTGTAATCTTAGATGAGAGCCATGGGTAAGGGAGACAGTAGGCCCGGCCAGCAGTTGCAGTTACGATAGCGGCACTGGCCGTGCATAGAGGTTGTTTTTGGTGTAAAGTAGCGTACTTAATTGTCCACAAAGGGAGTAGGAGAGCACGAGGGGAGCTACTTTAGCGGAGGTCCTCCGTTTTAGGTGAGGCTCATATGAGGCGCATATGAGGTTGATCTTGCAATCACCTTGATTTGATTTTGCATACTCATGACAGTACTGGCACAGTTTATACCAGATAGATTTGCAGCGGTTGCAGCCAGCTGCAACCATGGCACTCCTGGAGGTCTGTCATGCCTGCTAGGCTCACATCAGAATCCTGACAGGATTTCAGTAGCTGCCCTCATAGCCGTGCTTCAAGCTTCAAGCGCTGGGTGAGGTTGTGGGGCACGGCTTCTAGCTCTTCAGAATAGCACACACCTTCACTGTGGCCCCATCATCACCATCACCATCACCACATGCACTGTCACCACCATCATCACCAGCATTCTGCTGCCACTGCTACTGCCACCGCCACCGCCACCACCCCATGCACATCTGCATATCCAAAATCACAGGTGCAGCGGGAAATAATTGTAGAGCTAAAAGTAACTTCCAGAAGTGACAACCCCATCACAGAATACCTGCTATGTAATGTTTTATTTGGCTGCGAAGGTAAAGAGTTTTTAGTTTTCGCAGCATTGCACAAGAATCTCCAAAATGCTGATTGTGAGAATATTTAAAATCTCCTACCTGACTAGTTACTGTGGCATGAGAATTTCAACTGAGGATAGTGTGTCTCAACTGTCACCATTGCAGTCCACTGCAATGGTGTCAAATCTGCCTGAATGATTTGTGTGAGTGACAGTGGCAGGATAGTCATAAGTTTGAGAGGCTACCATGAGCCAACAAATATCCTCACATCAACATGATATTTCAGTCACCCTCATGTGAGGCTAATAGACGTCTACCGACCTCACATGAGCCTCACTGAAACGGAGGACCCCCGCTAAAGTATCAAGCGGTGATGTGGGATTACGGTACAGCAAAGGAGCACCATTCCGATTCTGCACTCTTGGAGAGCCCCACCCCAACCCCGTCCGAAGTCCTCATTCCATGCCCTTAACTGTCCATTTCCAGGATGCGAGGCCGAAATTAAGCGAGCGGCAACAACCGACCAACACGCGCACCGTCACCACAACCACAACAATAATGCCCGAAACCCTGGGCCACTGCCCAGTGCCAAACTGCACGTACACCGCCTCCCCCTCCTCGTCGTCTTCCAAATCCTCCCCCCAAAAACGCCTCTACACACACCTCTGCCAGCAACGCAAAGCCGGCTGCCAAGCACACCTCTCATTCAACTACACGCACTACCGGCCGCGGGTATTACGGGCAGTGGTGGCGACGTGGACGCCAGACCAACGGGCGGCACATCAGCGGGCGCGCGGGAGAGAGAGGGCTCAGAGGTTCCGGGAGCGGAAGAAGGGTAGGGGGACGGCCGGGGACCAGGACCGGGACTATATCTTGAGGGAGGTGGGTGAGGTATTGGGGAGGACGTCGGCCAGTGATGGGGATGATGCCGATCGCGTTGTGCACGGGTTGATGCGGCAGATTGAGGTGTGTGGAGTTGACTCGGCGGTTATTTTGGAGAGGCTGGTGGGGGAGCTGGCGAAATCGAAATCCGCGGAGGAGGAGGACGAGGACGGGGAGGAAGCAGTGGTCTCCCAACAGCGGCAGCGGCAGCAGCAAACGGTGTTGGATTGGAGTGATGTATAATCCTTTGAGATAATTAAACTTCCCTTCTTTCTTCTAACGTAGCGTCATCGCCTACCGGCGTGTGTTTGCGGGAGGGAGAAGGAGATTATGAACGAAGGTTGTGGACTTTTATACCTACAGTAAGGACTCCACTGTCCAACCTACCACGTCACGTTTCTAGGGTAGATTTATAGCATTTGGTAATCCCACTCGCTATCATCTAGGTTCTGTCGAAAGACACACGGGAGAAAGGGGACGAGAACCATCCAACTGAGAGTCCCACCCGAACTGAACCTGCCCCCTGGTGCGTAATCCCATTCCCTCAGCATCCACCGCCGCCTGTAAAAAGCTTTAGCACTCAACAGCTATGAAGGGAATTTATGAAACTAAAAGGGATAGCGACATCGACAGGACTCGAACCTGCGCGGGCGAACCCAAGAGATTTCTAATCTCTCTCCTTAACCACTCGGACACAATGCCTCGTTATTGCAGTCACACAATTTATACTTATTAGAGTAAAACAGCTTGAACGGGATCAGGTTGTGTTTGGCGTGTGCGTTGTTTTTCAACCCGCGAAGCTTTCGCCCCCAAAAGTCATTCAACAATGACAGTTTTCTGAGACTATCCGGATTTTATCTTCCGAATTTCTCTGATGACAATTGTGATCGTACTGTTTCTGCCTTGCGCCTTGTTGGGGTATTGATGGGCATGTAAGGTGTCTAGGAGGTACGGGGTTACTTCGGGTGAAGTAGCCGTGAAGACGAGTGACTCCCCATATCAACCATACATTTTTTAAATATGTCGAACTGGTTGGGTTAAGATGTACTTCCTCTCTGGTAGTATGTTTGTCTTGTACATACCCTGACTCCGGTAGGTTTGCCTATATGTACCTCGTTTATCCACAGCAACGAGAGGCTAGGAACGAGACAAGTAAATAGAAGAACAAGCCAAGTAAATAGCGAGCAGAGCTGTAATTATTAGTGATGTAGCTGCACAGACTGCCTTAGAAAGAATCCCGCAGCAATCCACCCAGTACTAAGGAAAATACACATCCCATGGTGTCATAACTTGCGGAAACATCCCCAAGACGGCCACAGCCATGGCGTACATAGAATCCCACTTCTCACCGAACCCATTTGCTGCAGAGAAAAAGCCATCCAGCGACTCCCCAGGCTTGACAAACCCTACTGGGTGCATAGTGGAGTTCTCCCCCATCCTCGCATCGGGACCTTCCTGTGAAAACGCAAGTCTCCAAACCGCCCCAAGAACAGGGATCCAGATGTAGCGATAATCAGGGACTATTCCCTTAAAGTGCTGGGAAGCAACCAGTAACATCCATGCAGAAAGTTCGCATATGCACTGCAGATCGCGGTCATCGAGTCTTTCCACGGGAAGAAGCTGTTTGAGCGACATGCTGGCAATATCCTGTCTACGGTGGGTCTCAGCAGAGATCCAGATGCGGTAGAAAGCACGGCTGAAACGCAAGCGCTCCTCGGGCAACATTGGTATGCGTAGACGACTGAATCTGGCGGCGGTTTCTCGTAGGAATTCGTTACAAGCGTCAGAAACGATAAGCGCCACGCGGAAGATATGCTTTGCTTCTACAATGGGATCATTTGCATCTTGTGACCCTGGGGGCAGTCAGCGATGCTACTGTCATTGAGGGGGGATCTACAAGGTTTCTGCAGACGGAACAGCTCAAGAGCTTCCTCAAAGCAAGGTATCTGTCGCTTTAGGACCACGTGGAGGATAGAGCGGCGGCTTGTTATCCAGGCGTCGTAGAAGAGATGGGAGGTGGAGATTAGCGATATAAGGTCTTTGAGGTCGCCTGCGGATTCGAGAATTTGGAGAATGAGCTCACGAGGAACGGCAGATAATACCGTCATCGTAGCAGCAGAGCTTACTCCTCGATAGCTATTGCGTAGTCGTAGTTAACTGAATGATCTGAGGTATTACAGGTAGTAGTATTGTCTCACGGTTTATCATAAGAAGTCTCGAGAGTTGGATGAATCTCTCCTCCGGAGGGTTATCGGTTCAATTAAGTTGCGACCCTAACCACAGCTTGAACCACATTTCTGGGCATCTCTTACTTGCTTTTTCTAGGTTCCAAAAATAGTCAATGACTGAAGACAGGATATTGAGTTTGTTTTGGATTTGAGAGAGGTTGGAGGGAAGAATAAGGTTGTTGCGAAGTGGTGAATGAAGTGGGGAGCTGTTTGTGAGTTTGTAGGGGCTTGATGCTTCCACCTATCACTCGTCCACATTTAGAATACTGAGTGACTTGCTGTGAAGGAAGCTACTTGCTCGGAATATATAGTACGCGAACCTCGTTTGCGAAGAGCTTTCTGTATGCTTATAGACCTCAGATTCATCGAACAGTTGGATTCAATTTATTTAATACTTCATTTTGAGTTCCCGACAGTGCATGATGCGGCTGGCGTACATTAATTAACCCACCCAGTTGAGCTCCCCCCCGGACCAAGCCTAAACCCAGAGCTCCTGTTTGCACTGACGCGTCGACTCTCCACTTCTCACCCTCCACTTCCACGTCACTTTGAGATCTCAAGCGGTATCAGCAAATCAATTGAACAATAATGTCGTCCTCTACTATCACCGCCGGTAAATTCAGCTTTTCGGAACTGGGGCTGCTTTACGACCTCGAACCCCGATGCACTCAATCGGTTATTCTCAAGCGACTTCTCACGCCCGATCAGATCTCCGTGAAATTCCTCAGGGCCCAGCTCGCCCACTATTCACTGAAGTTGAGCGGAAATAAAGATGAGTTGGAGGCGAGGATAAAAAAAGCGATTACAGACGGAAACCTCAAGTCTCAGCCAAAAGAGCTGAAAGAGATGGAAAAGGGACTCAAAGCAGCTTTTGAAGCACGAGGAGGGGGCAAGGATAAGGGAAAGGTGGATAAAAAGAAAAAGGCGCCTGCTGCGGGGAAGGGAAAGGAGACCACGACCATGAAAAAGGAGACTCTGGCGAAGACTACGAGCGCACTGACGACTACTAAAAAGGAGCCGTCTGCAAAGAGGGGGTCAACAGCTACAACTGCAAAGAAGAAAGACGCCGCTCTACACGCCGCCATTGCTGCAGCCACTCGTCGCTCGAATCCCTCTCCCAACGCACTAAAGGCTTCGCCTAAGCCTCGCATTGCCTTCGCAGATAACCTACTAGGCACATACACGGTTACTTGTGACACATTCCCTACCTACTCATCTACACTTAACTTGTACCGGCACTCCATTGAGCCAAAGATTACGGGTTCTATCGATCTTGGAGAAGGAACGATTCACGCGTTGTGCACTCTCGACTGGCTTCCAATGGCAAAACAGAGCCGGGTGCCGTTTTCGGGAGGGGGTCACAAGGGAGAGATGGAGTTTTCGGTGGGCAAGGGTGGAATGAGGGTCAAGGGCCGGATCGAAGGCGGTCCGTGGGGCGAGGTGGAATGGATAGGTGTTAAGACAGGAGCGAATGAGGTCGATGGACGAGACTTCATGGATGTTGCGTGGTAAAGATTTGGCGTTTTTGGGGGCATGTTCTGGCTCTGGCAATGCGCGGAGGGCAATGACATTGGAGCTCATACTGTCGATACATGTGAGGGTGCGCTACAATGGATGTTGGGTAGAGATTGCTCATCGTTCTTGGGGTATTGTTTTTTTTTCCACACTTTGGTACTCGCCGCTTAGCAACTAATAAAGTTCCTTTAAGCCTGAGGTGAAGCCATCAATCCAGCTTTTATATTGGGTCGAAGAATTTCTCAATGAGTTGTAACAAACCTAACCCACAGTCACATGACATCATGACATGACAGGGATCCCACAATCATCGAACCATCTCCGCGTCGCCACATTTGGACAGCTTGCAGGTATGGAACAGAACCGTGCTGTCTTGATACTAATCCTCCTTATTATCTTCTTCTTTCCAGACACGTCGAGCCCTCCAAATTTTCGTAAACGAATAGTCCACGAACGCTACAGCCTCGAAGTATTACGGAACTCGACGTTCGGGCATCCGGGAAACCTAACTGGCCTGCTATCCTCTCCTAATGATACTACGGGTTCGACGACTACGATACCCGCAGAGGTGGTTAGGGATACATGGAGGAATATTCGGCGGGCTTTGTTGAGACATTATATAGTTGCGCAACCGAAATCATCAGCGACGCAGGGGCTACCGACGGAAGGGACGTCCTCGTTCAAGTTCAAAAGGGACTTGCCGGTTTATCAAAATACAACAGGAAGTGTTCTGGGGGAATGGAGAAAGGTAGTTTATGATTCGAAGCTACCTACTACTGCTTTGCCGAATGTCACCTACCCCGCAAACTTAAAGAAGCTCTCGACGGGGAAGCTTATCCTGGCTTTCGAGGATGCAACGAATCCGGATTCCCAGGGGAAAGCTCTGGCGCAGGTGAAGATGACTTTGAGGATTAGGGATCGTGATGGGAAGCAAGAGGCGGCTGTGAGTTTGAGCGGGGTTCATTTTACGGACACAGGAGAGATGGTTGCCGCGACTACTTCGGAAAGGTCTGTGATCTCATCCGTGTCTCTAGGTATTTGTGCTTATGGAGCTGGAATCTAGGTTTGCGGGGTTCTTTGCAATACCGCACCTTACAATGTCCGAGGTCGAGTTTAATCAATCTAAGGAGCTGCTGGTACCGTCCATTGAGAAAACTGTGAAGGAGATGGAGAAAACCCAGTACCTAGAAGCTCCATGGTTACCTAGTGCCGATGCTCCGACGTCAAAACCGCAGTGCGAGTACATTATGTATACACAACTCCATCCAGTCGACTCCAGTCTGGACGAGAGATATGAAAATTTTGAGATCTTGCGCGAGATTGAGCACGAGATGCGGTTTCCTACTGGCTCTTCTTTACCTCCCCCACCGCCACTGAGAGTGTCTACAATGATATACTCACCTAATTGTGGCTTTGTCTTGGTATCTGACAATCTGGAGGGGAAGAAGTTGTGGCCGTTGTATTACCAGGCGACACATGTTGCGCTTGGTGCGGCCTTGCTTGCTACAGCACAGGTATGGATGCTAATACGCCAAATGAATGAGTCGAATACGCTCAGTACCATCAGCAGGGTCAGCTTCTGGACGATTACTATGATGGCCGTGGTGGATGGATATTGCTTTTTCATGTTTATGGTTGCTGCCGTGCTTCTGGGGCCGGGTTGTTTCCTCCCTATGGTTGCGGTGTCGTTTTGCTACCTGATGCTCTCCGCCGTCTTCGGAATGCGTTTTCTGGTCTACACATATCGAGTACAACGGCAATCTGCACCAGCTTCAGCACCTACACCGCCCGCTCCAGCACCACAAACAGCCGGGGGTCTTCCAGTCCCAGCTACTGCAGAACCGCAAACTACTGTCATCATCACTCCTCATCAGGCTGCTGCCACTGATGAGGAAGTAAACTCCGAGATCGGAGCCCTCCACATCAAGTTCTACTTTGTTCTAGTGGGCGTCTTTTTCTTCACTCTCTACGTCTCAACATGGCCCCCTTTCTTCCGCGACATCCTTGTTCACATTCTTTTAATCATCGTCAACTCCTACTGGGTACCACAGGTCCACCGCAATATCATGCGTGGCTGTCGCAAAGCCTTGCAATGGGAATTTGTCTTTGGAATGTCGGGGCTCCGACTTTTGCCGGTTTTCTACCTTTATCTCTATCCGAAAAACATCTTTCTCCTGGAACCTAATCCTCAGGCCGCGGTAGTGATTGTGGGGTGGGTATGGATTCAGTGTCTTGCGTTGCTAAGTCAGGACGTTTTTGGACCACGCTTCCTGATCCCGAGTCACTCATTGCCGCCGGTTTATGATTACCACTCGGCGTTGCCAATGCGCGACGAAGAAACTGCGCAGGAGATGGGATCTCCTATCGATGGAGGTCGGGGGAGAAGCTTTGATTGTGTGGTTTGTATGCAGACAGTGGAGGTACCGACTGCAGGGGTTGGGGATGGCAGAGATGGGGACCACGGTGGAGGAAGTGCAGTTGGGTTACTGGGGAGGAGGGCGTATATGGTTACGCCGTGTAAACATGTCTTCCATACTCACTGTTTGGAGGGCTGGATGCGGTTTCGGCTGCAGTGCCCAATTTGCAGGTACGTCATTGAGTTTTTTAGCGTAGAAGAGCGGCGAGGTGCTGACTGGTACAGGAACCCATTACCTGCTGTGTAGGGAAGAGTTTCTGCATATGGCGTGAAGTGTGTAAGATTTGGTGGGGTTTTTGGGGCTCATGGAGGTATTCGGTGTTTGGCGTTTGGAGTCTGGTATTTCTAGTGTCTGGGTCGGTCCTTGGCTTGTAGAGAAAGTAAGCTTTGATATCTCATCAGTTGTGTTGCAAGCATCATCTGCATGTCTTGGCCGAAGCCGGAACCTAAAACTCCGATGCACGCACACGGTGCGCTAGTACCGGCATACTGCGGTCAGAAATGTAAGTGTAAGACAGTACAATCCGTTTCTACGACTGTCTACCACTCCTAGAATTCTGCTTCTGCGCATCTACGCCATCTATTAGCCTGCCGCTACGGGCTTATATCCCTCCGCCTCCCTCGTATTGGTCCCACAGCTCTCGACTATCATCCTGCTCGGCTTATTAGCTGAACGGATTCCAACAACCGACCACCATATATAAAATCGCTGGGAGGACTGTCGATATGGCAAGACCTAGAAGGAAGTCATCACTTGGGTCGGACATCAGGGGTGATACATCGGCGCCGGCAGTTTCGACAATGGGCACTACTTGTTCACAGGTGCGGTTATTCATCTGTTACACGCGACCCCTTTCCCGATAACCCCTCAGCCTCCCTTCGTTCGACTGAACGTAGCTGGGCTATTTACTGAGTATGATTCTGGGAGCAGAGGGCAGCTTCGAAAAGTCGGCGGCAAGTGTTGTCGAAGGATAGACGGTTTTCGAAGTCAGGGACAAGAACGTTTTTCACCTGGTACAGGGAGGTATCATACCGGAACACATGGCGTATGATCACCACCGCCGCTCCTATGATTGCAAGTTTCTCATAATGCACCGCAGTAAACCCGTTGGTCATTCTCTTGTTGGTGGTTGCCGGCTATGCTATCAATCCTACACCTGAGAATCCTCTACACGCAGCAATATACCTCTCTTACCCGCAAGCCCCAGATCCGACGTCAATGTGGCCGAACGCGACGCAGTACGGAAAGGGCTTGAAGGACATATCCTTTGTCTTGTTCTACACCTTCTTTTTCTCGTTTACGCGGGAATTCTTGATGCAACGCGTTCTCCGGCCCCTCGCCCACCGATGCGACATTACCAGGAAGGCCAAGGTAGCCCGGTTCATGGAACAGACGTATACAGCTACCTACTTTGCGGTCTTCATTCCATTTGGGCTGTATGTGATGTATAACACTGAGGTTTGGTATTTTAGAACCGTCGGGTTCTATGAGAGATACCCGCATCAAACCCACACGGCCGACTTTAAGGCGTATTATCTCTTACAGGCTGCGTATTGGAGTCAACAGGCGATTGTTCTCCTTCTCCAACTCGAAAAGCCACGGAAAGACTTCCATGAGCTAGTCTTGCATCATGTCGTCACGTTGTCTCTTATTGCGTCCAGCTACAGATTTCATTTCACTTATATGGGAATCGCAGTCTTCATAACCCACGACATCAGCGATTTCTTTCTGGCAACATCCAAGACACTAAACTACCTCGACCACCCGCTCATAGGCCCATACTTCGGCTTGTTTATCGTGATCTGGATCTATACGAGACATTACATCAACCTTGGTATCATCATCAGTATCCCTAAGGAGTTTAAGACGGTGGGTCCCTTCGTACTGGATTGGGACCGTGGATACTACAAATGCAAGCTTGCGCAGTTCATTTCTGGGACTTTGCTCGGAAGTATCCAGGCCTTGAATCTCTTCTGGCTATGGTTCATTTTGAGAATCGCGAAACGGTTTATCATGAGCAGCGAGGCAGTCGACGAGAGGAGTGAGGATGAAGGTGATGGTGATGAAGACGAGGACAGCTCGGTTCATGGGGACGAGATGTAGGTTCCCTATTCTCGACACGAGTAGGAGGTTAGTTGACGAGATTCGGCAGTACTCCTAAGATAGAGGCTACTCCGGCCAAAAATGGCAATGCGCAAAACGGTGCGACAAAGAAGGAATTGTAAATACCACACGACGAGATTTCGACTTTAGCCTGGGAAAGACGGAAACGTAATATCCCTACGTAATATCCAGTGAAGTGCTACAGCATACCCCATTACTACGGCGCACCAACAATAGGTTGGATAGGACTTCTATCTTTTTATTGCGCTTTAATCTATTGTTCTCTTTGCAGGATACCTTCGTTAAATGCTGTACACAAGATCAAAAGATGGAGATACGGGTGGATACGCAAGCATGGATGAGAGAACTGGAGGTTACTGGCATTGCGAGAGTCATACTTTAAGAAGCTTAATTCTAATTGAACGGTTTACTATTGTTGCCTGGTTGTTTACTCGGTGTATGATCAGGCGTAAATAGCTGCCTTATAATGCTCTTTTGCAGAAGACTGCCCAGAGTGATGGCGGGTGATGTGTAAATGAGGTTGGGTTCGTTATCAGTGGAGCTGTGATACATACAGACGAGCGCGCAGCACGACTCAGACTCTACTGCACGCACTCGGCTGCTTGAACAAGGACCTCGCTGCGCTCTTATCACTACTCTACTATCGCATCCATCCCCCGTAAAGAGCAGCTAACGCGCGTTAAAAGCAGCACTGAGCTGTAGCTGGTATTGCTCGACGTCGTAACTTGCAGCCCGCAGCTCACAACACCAACAACACTCTAGCTCTTCGAGTGAGTCTGACTGATCCGGCACTGCACACAATACAACCACTGCCACGTCGAACCAAACAACCAACCAAAACCCCCACTTCATCGCTTTGATGTACTAATCGCTTCATCTATCCACAACTCGAGATTCAATCACAGAACAAACCTTAACGCCCGACCACCAATGTCGCTATTTGGCGATTCGCCTCCGGGCTCTCGCTCCCTCTTCGCCTCCCCGGACTTCTCAGGCCCGCCCTCACTCTTCGATGACGAAACGGCGGACTCAGGCGCATGGGCTGGCGCCACCTCCCCGCGGGTCCACCGGAACCGCTCTCAGAACCTCGGAGATGTCGTGCGCTCGCTGCTCACCTCTGAAAATGCCGAAATCCCGCTGGCGTACTACCAAGTGTATGAGAAGCTGGTGAGCGAGTTTGGAGATGGCGCGGATGGGATGGTGGAAGCGCGCGGCGCGACGGATCGCGTGTTGGATGAGGCTGGGGTGTATGCAGAGCAGAGGGGGAAGATTTGGGATGTTGTTGTGGGGAAGAAGGATTTGGTTGGAAGGGGGGAGGTGTGGTGCTTACTTGCTATGGTGGGGCTCGTGCAGGAGGGAGAACATGATGTTGGAGTGGACTCAGTAGATGCTAGGAGAGGCAGTGCGTTGTCCTCCCGTCTGTTGCTACGTCTACGAAGGTGCTAATGTGTGCAGGACTACCAATACCACAGTTGAAGGGACTCGTACCGCCGGAACAAAAGAAGCCGCAGCAGCAGCAGGAACAATCGAGATTGATGACACCGCCGCCGACGACTACGCACAGTGACGAGACGGAACACCGCAACTCGGGCCAGCATTCCCGTTCTGCTAGTGAGCTACCGAAAAGCCCTACCTCAGATAAGCCGACCTTTGTGGCACGCCAGCAGTCCACACCTATTAGTACGACGCCGGTTCGGACTAGGAACGCCGTGGCATTGTTTTCGTCGAGCGTTGATGATCCGTGGGGTGCTCCTCAAGCTACGAATTCGCACTCCCAGCAACCACCAGTCTCTGCGCCGCCGCAGGTGGATCATTTCCCCACGACGGATGGCACACAGGATAGACGCGTGGAAGAGGAGATAGAAGAACATGAGCCGGATGATATACATGCTGCACTACGTAATACTAACGCCACCCGTACAGCTACTTCAACTTGGGGGAATAACGATTTTGGAGCCCAGCAAGGATATGGTGGGGAAAACTACAGTCAGAGCATTATTGGTGGCGGGTTCGGAGAGCACTCAAGCCTAGGAACTAGACATGGCAGTTTTGGTGGGCTGGGTGGGAACCGATTGAATGGTGGTGCTGGTGCTGGTGGTGGTGCTGGTGGCGATGATCATGGAAGGAATGGTACTGTTGCGTCTGGGCTTGAGAGAATCAAAGCTGCCATGAAGGCTCCGGAGGAGAATGTAACGGTCAATGTGCTGCCCGAAAAGGAGGGCATGTTCATGTTTCAGCACAGGAATTACCAGATCTGCAGTACCAGAAGAGGAAGCAGGGTTGTTAGGAGATACAGCGACTTTGTCTGGTGAGCCATCCTCCCTTTCACACCCTCCGCCTTCTTCTGATATATGCCAGGCTCCTCGAATGTCTCCACAGACGCTATCCCTTCCGCCAGCTCCCCCTCCTACCACCAAAACGTCTCGCTGGTGAGCACATCTTCCCCCCCCCCCCAATCCCGCATTCTGCGAGGTGTCAAACTTACTCTCGCCACTTGACAATAGTTAACGGCCACTACCTCTCAGCCGATGCCGCATTCCTTGAGCGCCGCCGCCGGGGCCTCCATCGCTTCGTCAACGCCCTTGTCCGGCACCCGACCCTCTCCCAAGAACAACTCGTAATCATGTTCCTCACCGTCCCCACCGAGCTTTCCGTATGGCGAAAACAAGCCACCTTCAGCATCGTAGAAGAATTCACCAACCGCACCCTCCCCCCAGACCTCGAAGCCTCCCTCCCCCGGGACCTATCTGAAACATTCGAAACTGTTCGCTCCGGCCTCAGGCGCTCCGCAGAAATCTACATCTCCCTCTGCAACCTCGTCGAGCGCCTAGAACGCCGCCACGAAGGGATAGCAGCAGACTATGGCCGCTTCGCCACCTGCCTCTCATCCCTCACCGACGCCTCAGAAGCTACCTACGCCGTCGACACCTCCGACATCCCACTCCTCAACGACGGCCTCGCCGCAGTCGCAAAGAGCATGACACAATCCCGCTCGCTGCTGGAAGACGAAGCAAAAGCGTGGGATGCCGGGGTGCTCGAAGACCTAAAGCGCCAACGCGATACCCTAGTCAGTATGCGCGAACTCTTTGAACGCTACGACCGGCTAGCCGGAAACACCATCCCCGCGTTAAACAAACGTATCGACTCCAACACACGGAAGCTACAACAACTCGAGACAAAGCCCGTGGAGTTGCTAAAGCCCGGCGAGAAGGAGAAAGTTAAAGAGGCGATCCAGAAGGACAGGGAAGATATCGAGCGGCAGAGAGTGAGGGGGGTGTTGATTAAGGAGTGTGTGAGAGATGAACTAGTGTTTTTTCAGGGGAGCCAGTATCATGTCGCACGGTTGCATCAGGAGTGGAGTTTGGAGAGGGTTAAGTATGCAGAGCTCCAGGCAGATGCGTGGAGGGCGTTGAGTGTCGAGGTTGATGCGATGCCGACGGGGGAGTAGGAACCTTCCGGTGGTGGGAGTAGGGCGCAGTGGGGGGAGGGGAGTAGTAGGGGTGTGTGGGTAGATAGTTATGCGGGTG
>Ga0307515_10002794_pt1 | contig 37188 bp, 32 predicted proteins | sample 17_EM_MG_FD_194513 | JGI IMG/M metagenome (GOLD analysis project Ga0307515, IMG submission 194513) | Populus trichocarpa ectomycorrhiza microbial communities from riparian zone in the Pacific Northwest, United States - 17_EM | ecosystem: Host-associated > Plants > Roots > Unclassified | place... | reverse complement strand
TGTTGAAAAGTGAACTTATTGATCTATCTAGAAGAGACACAAAGACCGTATATGTACAATCTACCATATGCGTACGCGTATGCACTGCCTGATATGAGACGCATAACCCTGGTCCTGATGCATATCCTCATACAGTCACAAGTCTACATTCTCATACAAGACTTCAGACGATGCTGAGACTCACATGCAACATTCATTGTTACGATATGGGGAGAACCGTGTGCATAGACTATGGTACAGAGAAGAGAAAAAGAAAAAGACTCGAGATATACAGGAGGCATCAAGCCCCTGCAGCAGTGACCGTGTATCAGACCTGTAACATGTCTCTGGCACATGTACACATGTAACATTCGTTCCAACGTTTGGCGTAGGCCGTGCCATGCATGTGATTATAGCTCTAGTGTCTGTGTCTTAAGAGTTCGAGGAGCTCAGGAGTTCTTAAAATTGCTCTCGTTCCTAGATTTTGTTCTCAGAGGTAAAAATTCTAAAATCATAGCTAGTTTTGGATGAATTCGAAGAAGCCGACCAGCCCTGCCTCCAACCAAAATACACAGATCTTGTATATTAACTTCAATTCATGTACACTGCGACTACCAAACAATCCCTAAGGTAAATTAGTGAGAAATTAAAGATTAGCATTCAATGGAACCAGCGCTAAGAAGAACTACATACAACAAAGAACCTCCGCCATTTCTACACCTAATAACATGACATGACCGATAGAAATTTAAAAGCCACCTACATGTCAATGCAATATCCTCGTTCATTTCCGCTAACATTCTGAAGATTTAGACGAATCATATGAACTAGTACTGATAGGTCATCCAATGATCAAGGCATAAACAATCCCACTATCTCCTTTTACCGTCTTACAAATAAACAGAACTCTTACGTAATAAGCTTGTTTTCCCGCAACTCAGTGTACTCGCTCAACTCCAAACCAGTGAGTCGTTTTTTTAAGTTATTAACTCCTTCAGAGAATTTGTGATGCAACTGGTTTTTGGATTGATGCGCCCTGAACTGCTGAATCTTTTGTCCCACCCACACACCTCCACCACTAAGCTTTTGTTCTACCCACAAACCTCCACCGCTCCCTCTTCCACCTGGCGGGATAGACTGTAGAATAGGCTGTGCGGTGATCCCTTTATCGGATTCCGAATGAGAAACTTGTGGTGACGATAGTGATATTGATGGGTTTAAAACCTTGGCGGCACACTTCTCTAAGCTCTGTAATATTTTCGCCGGACTGCCGGACCATGGGGTATACGGACCGAATCCCTCCTCCCTCATAGCATCGTTGAATTCTTGTCTCACTCGTCTACATCTCTTTTGAAGTGTATGTTCCATATTAGATCCATCAAATATGTTTTCTGCAAATCTTCGTATCTCATCCTCGACTTCTGTCCTCCGTTTGGAGACTGCGACTAAAATATTTAGCCTAGAGTTTGCATCCAAGAAGGTAGCCAGAAATCATTTACCTCTAAGTTCCTCGGGCAGACTGCTGTGTGTTTCCCTTGGCTCATCAATGGAGCGGACCGTATTCATAATGACATTTTGGCTAGCCTCTGCAAAAATATCTGACCAATTGAATACAAATGCCAATAATGTCCAACTTTCCAAGTGCTCGATATTTGGAATTGTAGGGGTTGAGTTCTTTATTTTCAAATCTGAGTTCTGGTCGTCATTCCAATGCAAACTTCTAAAGACCGAAGCGCTTTGATTGAAATCCTCGATTCTCCACTCGTAGTCATACATGGTCTTGCCAAAATCCACAAACGTCTGGTAGTCGTCTAGTAATGGAACTTGATGAGTGGCGCTGATCATCGAGCCCAATGCTTTGGCAGTGCGTAGGCTTTCGACCGTAAGATCAAGTTCACGTTTTACCTCGCCATCGCTCGAAGGCACTTCCTCGATGGTATTAATCTTTTGCTTCAATACCCGTGAAGAGTTGCTTAGGATGTCGCCATGTATTTCTAGTCGTTTAGTACTGGAGTCTTCAGAACAACAGATAACAACATCCAGGTCTGGATCATTGCAGAGCCTCCCCGGTTTTAGCACCCGCCCGCCCGGCCATGAGCCGGCGATGGACCCTTCCTGGCCTTCCCCTGCCGTAAGCTGGTCCGTTGTGTTTGCTCCACTACTGTTTGCCGCCGAAGCGGAACTTGAACGTTGACTTGTCTCCATGCGACTGCTTTTGCAAGTAGTTGACCTTTGAGATCGATACCTAAAAGGCGAAAGATCGGCGGCTCGCCAACAGCCTCCCTCGTTGCTATTTGATATTTGAAGGTGCCGAACCGGGGTCTGCGGTCGAAATGGGTGATATCGTAGACTCTGGACAGCGATTAGCTGAGAAACACAGAAAACAGGACGGCGTGGTATATACCGCGCGCAAGCTAATAAGCGTATATAGGGAGTTGATTGTGTCGTACAGATTTTTTCTTAACCTCTGAACTGTTAAATATTGTTTTCCACCATGAGGCGCATTCCTACCAGAGCTGATATGTACGGGTGCGTCTGAAGGCTCTTCTGTGAATGACAACTAATTTTAAGATTGCAACGGATGTATGCCCAGTTATCTTTAACTGTTATTCAACCAGTGAACCTTAGAGAGCAAGCGGGAGGGAGAAGCATAATCTTGTAGGCGAACTAACGCACCTTTCACAACTGGTTATCAGGACCTGTTAGGATGATATGCAACGGCTATCAGTGGGGTTTGATTCGTGGCAAAGGTGCAGTGGGGGTTATTTGTGTAACGAGAATACCTATTGCTTTCAGCATTTCGACCAACAATACGCCACCAATCATCTTGCTGGATAAGGTTTCAGCTCCACAGTCAACACCGATGCAGGCTGGAACCTTGATCTGCCCATTCATATGTGCCATGTATGTGTCTGCCTGCCCAGACAACAATACAAAAAATCCTTGTCCCATAAGATACATAGAACACGCTCTGCAGTGCCTCTGTTTGGATCTTTATAGGAAATCAACCGTCCGTCCCTGACGACCTACCCACTGCAACCCTCCTGCAACAAGATACGCCGAATTCTTTCATTACATCCACCTGAGAGAAGAAAGAAGCGATGGCAATCAATACTCTTCGCGGGGTGAACACCAGCTCACCAAACTTCAACGAAAATCCGGATTTTTGGTATGATGTAGGTATGATGAAGCTTTTTATTCTTCAAACGGTTGTTAATAACTATAGAGAGCCGACACTCTGTGGATGTTGCTCTGCGCTGCGCTAGTTTCGTTAATGATACCAGCAGTGGGACTTCTGAATTCTGGATTGTCTGGGAGAGAGTCGGCATTACGGGGAATGTGGCTCCCTGTCGTCACCGCTGCGGTGGTCAGCGTACAGGTATACGACAACACCATTCTTCTGTCGGATGGCTTACTAAAACTTTTGTTTTCACTAACCAAAGTGGCTACTTTTGGGATACTCGATATCATTTTCATCTACCGGGCAGCATTTTTCCTTCCTGGGTGGCTTCCAAAACAGCTGGTTCCAACAGGTACATTCGGCGCCTCTGATATACCCTACACATCCTGGCGGTCCGAGGATTCCGGAACTTGTGTACGCCCTGTACCAGGGAATGTTTGCATCGTTTACGTAGGTTCCCAGGTCATGAGATTTTACTCAGATTACGTGCTAACTTGCGCAGTGCAAGCCTAGTAAGCTGTGTAGTTGTCGGCAGAGGCAAAACTCTTCCGTTTCTCATATTTATTTTTATATGGAGTTCAATCGTATATACGGCTGAATGCCGCTGGACCTGGAGCCCACAAGGCTGGTCTTATTTGAGAAATGTGTTAGATGCTGCTGGCGGTACAGCTGTCCATATTAGTTCTGCAACAGCAGGGGCAACCTACTGTATGTTCCTGATAGTTTTCGGAGATCATCACGGACAGCGTCCTATATTACCGGCTCCACCAGCCCATAATGAGCTTCATGTTATACTGGGGACCTCGCTACTCGCATTTGGTTGGCTGGGATTCAACGGAGGATCAGCCCTCGGAGTAAACCTTCGGTAGTACCACTTGAATCTTCCGTAGCCCAATTCATTAGCAATTTGCTAACTTTAAAATTCCTATATATGTAGTGCCATAATTGCTTGTGTATCGACAGTTTTTTCAGCAAGCTTTGGAGGCCTGACATGGTGCATGGTTTCTTACTATGTCCCTTTAAACGATAACAGGAAGGAATTGCCCGGGGACTCGGAGGTGCCATTGAAGCCACGTCCACGGAAACTGTCATTGGTCAGCTTTTCAAATGGGGTTGTGAGTGGACTGGTTGCAATCACGCCTGCAGCGGGCTACGTATGATATTTGACCCTTAATTGAACCAGAATAGCACTCACATGTGGCTCTGTTCAGGTTCCGGTACAATTTTCTCCACTTTTTGGAGTTCTAGGGGCACTTTTCGGTGTTCTTTCACAAGGGTTTTTCAGATACCTATTATCCTCTAAAAAATTCAAATCTCGAGACGATCTCGACCTCTTTGCAATTCATGGTGTAGTTGGTTTCGTAGGAATGATATGTACCGGGATTTTTGCCAAGTAAGTGTCAATAATGAATACTGATGGATAGTCTAACTAACGTGAATATGAAGGGCCGAAATTGCGCGTCTTGATGGATATACAGACATCAAAGGTGGGGCACTGGATGGAAATGGCACGCAGCAATTTAAGTGAGCCTACATATTCGAACTGTATGATGAAGTACTAAGTATTCCCAGGGTCCAAATAGCCGATGCACTTGCAGGAATGGCATATTCTGCCTGTGTAACAGTGCTCATTCTCGGTATAATGCAATTGCTTTCTTATGCAACAATACATCTTTCTTGTTTCGCTCCATTGCACCCCTTTTCCCCAGTGTATTTAGTGGGCATTAGAGATGAGGATGAGCTCGAATTTGAGGATCTAAACGTCTGATTCCGGGTCCTTCATGTTGTGGATGTATAGTCATATCCTAGTGTTTTAGGCTTTTCTACAATTATTGTAGGAGTAGATACTGTCGCGGTTAATACAAGTTGGCTATGGCTATGCAGCTCGAGCGCCAATGTTGCGCATCATCTAGGTTCTCTCCCTTTCTCGCTGAGCCTTTCAGATGAACACCGCCCGGACACGAATGGATTCAGCAGCAGCCCACTATACACACATTCTTTAGGTTTTGTGCAACGTTGCACGATGCTGCGCAAGGTTACCAACTCTGTCCAAAAGCACCACTGGTGGCGTGGCCAAAGCTGAAGCAAAAGAAAATTGTTCGAGAGATAAGGATCATTGAAACCAATTAATTTCCAACGCTCTATCTGTGATGGCGGCGGAGAGCAACTTTTCGGGCGGTTGCCAAATGACAGTTGTCCCGTCTGAAAAACAAAATATTTTCTGCATGGTTAATTATACTCCGTGTGCATTGCAGACCAAATGCCACATGCAAGCTATCTGCACATTGACGGCACGAATAGTGTGGATGAAACGACTGTATATATTCCGCAACGGCAGGACGGAAGGAACATCCAGCAATAGAGCTCTTGGTATGGTCCTGACTGTCCATGGTTTCCCATCCTTGCTGAACAGGAGCTGGATGGGTCTTACCCGGCTATTCCTGCTCTCTAGGGATTTAACTTGACAAACTGGTCATTGTGGCACCTAAAATCACTCGTTAGTAGAGTGTCTGTCAGGTTCCAAGACTAGGAGCTAGAAGAGTTGGAGGTTGTAGGGCCAGAAATGTAGTCTTTGAGTCGGCTATATTTTTGCTGTTGCTACGCAACGCCGTATTTAAGTTGTATGATAGACTATTAGAAATGTTTAATCTTACAGTAAACAATTATAATATTAATGTAAATAATGTAGTTAACCCACCTAAAAGGGTGTACTTGTAAGGCCCACAATGTTTCGTTGATTATGAGGTACCTTGGCTACCCAAAAAAATTCGCTTGGCGGCCAAAAGCGCCACCTTTCCGCGTAGTGTAAGGAACCAGGAATAAATACTCTGTAGCCGGCTGTTTGTCTGGTTACGCTCTGCCGTATCCAGGCCGTCTAGAGACTGAGGAACGAGTTCACTGTTTCTGGGCCCCAAGGCCAACCACAAGTATATTTGTCTATGGGTTGATTTTACTAGCAAATAGATTTGTGAAAACAGAATAGCATCTCGGAATAGGAGGCAGTTCCGTCACCTGTGCTCAAGCACCTGTTTGCAACAAACAACAAGATCACATGGCAAACCGCGCAGCTGCCGATGAGAGTACAGTAAAATAAGCAACCACTTCGGCTAGGGGATGGCTACAGCCTTATTGGGAATTAACGGTACTGTGGAAACATTGGTCGAAAATGCGTGCAGGAATGCGCTGGTATGTGCCGCTACACAGCAGCAGCACTAGCCTTGCATTACGACCCGGCACATAATGTGTGGAGCAGCTACGGCGATGCTGCCTTGGGAGAAGACACACCATACTGACTTCGACGGGCCATGGGGTCTGCGCATGCTCGATGGATGGTTTAGTAGATGTGTTCCTTGATTTCCACCCGCATGTTCCAACATTCCGCAGTCTATATGTATACATACATATGTTTCTCCTCAAGCCTAGTTTTAAATATTTGTAAGCGGTTATCATTAACGATAACATCAGTAAATTTGCATAGAATGTGGGGTTACCACCCACACCAATAGAAGATAAGGCTAGCTGACGTAGTAGATTGCTGTGGGGAGTCGTGAAAAGCCCTTTCGCCTTGCGTCGTATTGAGCTCACTATTCCACGGCGTTAGCCGCTGGTGTTTTTCGTAGACACAGTGAAGCCTTTGCTTTTGGACAGCAAAGCTCAGTGATGGGTCTTGAGTGCACATGGGAAGTGTTAATTTAGTTATAAGAAATAATGGCGGCTAGTCTTTCCTCAAACTTGAGATTGCGAGCTCGTCCTTCATCCATTTCTCATCTATGACTCCAGTTTCTTTCGAAATCGCAGCTGTGAGACATTCCTAATGGCCGGCAATGAACTGATAAGTTGTGAGGTCTGTGAAGCGATTACCAACGATAACCTTCTCTGGTGCGCGGACTGCAAAGCCTATTTCTGCAAACAGCCAAAGAAATGCTGGAGCGAAGGCGCGGCGAAGCATAAGTCAACCTCACTCAAACCTCATACCTCGACTGCTCTGGCACTCAAGCGGCATGTTGAACGTATCTTCGATGTTTACATTCCAGAGGAGAAACATAACGTTGATACCACGCATTGGTTCGGCGTTAAAGAGGGAAATGATGAAGGAAAAAAGACATTCTTTCTCCACAGCACTGGACGTTTGACAGCCCTGCTCGGCAGACTTGACAAGCCAGACGAACACTTTCCCTCACTAGTATCCTTCGTGGGCCGCAGCGGCTCTGGGAAATCGACTTTAATACGAGCGCTCATGGTCTTGCGCAGCCAGCGGAACACACATTCCCCACCAATTCTCCCAATACCTGGCGGCTTTATGCACCTGGGAAAATCGACCACCGAAGCAGTTAGATATCAAATCTCTCCATCATGTAAGATCTTACTTTCTAACTGCTGTAATAGGTACATCTACACGAAGATCCCTCATCGTTCCATGATAAATATCCAATTCTCTTTGCAGACTGCGAAGGATTTGCCGGTGGCTCCGGGAACCCAGCCCTAGCTATTACAGAAACAGGCGATGAGCGCCCTCTCGCGGCACGGGTGGCCCGGGGATTGCCGGGAGGGCAGCAAGCGGGATCCAAGGTTGCATCGCTTTGGAAAACTCGTCCGATCCAATGGGTGGATGCGAAAACGATCTCTAAGCAGGATTTCGTACACGAGTTGTATCCGCAATTTTTTTACGCCTTCTCGGATGTGATTTGCTATGTTACCCCAGAGCATTCGTGAGTGGTATTCCTTCAGCTAAAGAGTAGTGAGGGATTATTACTGAATATATGCTAGAACTGGACAGGAGATCCTTGAGAGTATGGTAGAATGGGCGTCAACAGGGCTGGATAAGTCTGCCCACCAGCCTGTGTTGCCCTCTGCTATCATTATTTTAAACAAGCTCGCAAACGTTTCTGCTTCTCAGGACGACTTATTCAGTCACTATAAGGATATCGGATATGTCACAATGACCTGGCTAGAACAGAATCGTGACGTTCACAAAAATAGCCCAAAACTCAAGGAATACACAGAATTTTGGAAGCTGAAAGGCAAAAGTGACATTAAAACAATGAAGGAGCTGCTGGAAATCTATTATTCCAATATTTCGGTTGTTGTGGTTCCATTTATTTCCGGGTCCCAGCCAGAGACATTTTTGGATCAAATCCAAAAACTTTACGACGAGATTTATAACAATCAGCAGAGCGCAATCACAAAGCGCTTGGCGGTACGAATGCGGTTTAACTCTTCGGAATTTGAGCATAACGTTCAGCTTGCTTTAGACCATTTCTCGGGACATCTTGACGTTCCGTTCGATTTTGCTATGGCTGCGCTGAAAGACCGACCAATTTCTCCCAATTTCAGCGAGCAAATCACGCGTGTAATAATTAAGTGGACCGAGAGATACCCGGATATGTCAATCCATGCCGTTCTTCTGCGGATTTCGCCACTGGTCGCTTCGTGTATCATATTCAATGCCAGCCACAGTGGACACAGAGGTAGGTACGGTTGCCTATGCTTCCAAAAATATTTACTAACAATAATAGGTTCTGATGATCAAATCTTCGAAATCTATTCAGGAGATTGTACAAAGGCTTACGAAAACTTCTATGATCGTTTCTGGCCCTGTCAGTACCGCTCTAACTCAATGAAATGTGGAATTAAAGGCGACAAGTACAAACCCTTTCCAGTGAACATCTACTAGAATACATTGTGATAACGGGCCTAGATTGCATCAGAAGAATCATCAAGACACTAGTAAACGAAAACTTGACTTTAGAACGCTGAGATACTGCAATAGGATTCTAGGGGCCGGCGATATTTGCTTGGGAGAGCTGATCGGGAGTAAAGATGCTGGTCATGACATATTTCTTAGCGAAATAAAGCGGATGCTGAACGCTCTCTACCAACAGTTTGGTGCGGCAGAAGTCCGAACTCGATCAATGCTGCTACATTCCAGAACTTTGGCGGCCCAGTATAGAGATGCATTTGCAACAACCCGCCGCTCCCCTCTTATATCGCATGATACATGCTTCACCTGTCTGTTTTCAATCCCGGTTCACGTATTACATTGCGGGCATGTCCTTTGCAAGGAATGCATTATGCGCTTCGGGCGAACCACAGAGAAATTGGTTGATTATGTGGAGATTCAACACTGTCCACTATGCCAAAGCTCCGAATCAACAATGGTAAAGGTACCGTCACCTATGGCGGGCATGCGTGTACTTTCATTGGACGGGTAAGTCGTAACCTTTTCAGGGCACTCAGCCGAAACAGTCACTAACTTTTTCGGCAGCGGGGGCATACGCGGAATCATCGAACTGGAAATACTCAGCGCGCTTGAGACTAAGCTTGGTTTAGGGCTTCGTATTGCAGACATATTTGACCTCATTGTTGGGACTTCAACCGGTATGATGACGCGCTGATACCGAGAATCGTTGGTTGACACCTTTCATAGGTGGAATTATCGCACTTGCGCTTGGTACTACACACCGGAGTATTTCGGAGTGTATCGATCGATTCATGTCATTGAGCAAATCAGCCTTCAAGCCTAGATATTCCACACAACAGACGATACCACGCAAAATCGTGGATACGGTATTAGGGAGATCCCAGTTTAGCACATCTAAATTCGAAAGGGCACTTCAAGAAGAGTTTGGAGAGTACGGATTACTCTTCGGGCGCAAGTCTGGGAGTGAAAGTCTAGGTGGAATTTCAGGAAACAAGACTAAAGTTGCAGTCACTTACGTTTCTCAACAATCTGCCGGCATCTTATCCAATTACGGCCATGTGGGATCTGTCAAGGTACAAAGAAATAATCAAGACAGATTAGGTGATCTCCCTGGCAGTATCTGCCGGATATCTAGCAATATTCTGTGCAGGTGCTGACTATCATAACTTCAGTCACTATACAACGAACGAGAAAAGACGTGCCAGCAAATGAAATTGCCGTATGGGAAGCGTGAGAGACGCTCCATTTTGACTATTTGAGGGAAAGCTGTCTGACTAAGCTTAGAGCAAGATGTACCTCAGCAGCGCCCAGCTATTTCAAGAAATTCATACGGCCCGGACATCAAGCAAACAAACCCGAGGAGTTCGAGGACGGAGCAATTTATTTCAATAACCCAGCGGGTATTGCACTGGAAGAAGCAAAGTCGCTCTCAATTCACCCCGGGCCCGTGGATATCCTGCTCTCTATTGGCACTGGATTCGATATGCGCAACAAGGAAGATACAAGGGATGTAAAATTTTGTACCGAACAGCAAGCACATGTAACTGACCTAGAACTGACCCTGGCGCGATTATGGGACGCTATTCTTGGTTCCTTGGACAGCGAGAGAGAATGGCGAGATATTTTAAGCCGGACTCTTGGGGAGTACTCGACAACAGAAGATAGGTGCCGGTATCGGCGCTTGAACCTGCCTGTCAATGGTCCGCTACCAGACCTTGCTGATGTTCAAATGTTACCCACCATCCGTAACAACATTCTGGAATACATTTCAAAAAGTGAAGAGTTTTCGAGGGAGGCCAATGGAATCTGCAATAAACTTCGAGCATCTCTATTCCATTTTGACAGTCAAATTTGGGAAACTAGCCTTGATGGAACAGGTTTTAAATGTAGCGGTTATATCCTTTGCCGATTGCAGCCAAACTCCAATGCCATGAAAGCGATGCTGGGTGTTCTCGAGGACCCGAATACTGCGTTTGAAATCCAAGAGAATGGCCAGGTTACTGATAGTTTCCGATGTGGTCCTTGTTTTGTCGAGTCTTTGCGATGCGGTAAGCGATTCGAACTGCCAATCAGATTCGATGTGGGGTTTAAAATTTCAAACATGTGCATATATTTTTGCTCAAACAACGGAGTTAGAGAGCTTATCAGTGGTTTCCCCCGGCTGCTGGATCCAGACTATGAACATGCTCGCCCCATGCAAATGGCAATGGATGGTATGTGATATAGCCTCGTTTTTTCCTGCGATCTATCAACTAACTGAAGCCACTAAACACGCAGACTGGCGACGGAAGTTCAATATACCCCTTAACCTACAGTCGTCGGGAGCGTGAAGGTTCTTGTGCACATCGAGGGGACAATATCGAGAGCTCAGATTTACAGGTTTTTGTGAGTGAGAGGCAAAGATTGAGACCGAGCAATAGCGGAAACAAAGGATCCCGTGTGTTTCCCGAGAGTGATATGGAGGCTGTTTGTGTTGGGCGTGGTGCTACTTTGTTTTGATGAAAATAACTGGAGTGTACTTTGAAATATTCTGCGGTCGCTTGTCAATCATATCCCCCTAATAATTTACTCGCCCACTCCAAAAATTTATCGTACAAAATGAATTAGCATACAAACAAGCATGTTCACACAAGGTGGTTCGTGGGTGGAGATGGTGGTGCTTGATTTTAGAGTGGTAGTTGGTTGACTTTTGATTTTGTTTTCGTTTTGAGCTATGGCGCTCGTATACCTTATTGGCTTCCGTACACATAGTTTTTTTGATGGAACGGAAGAACCGTCAACAGAGTTACTGTACCGAGCGTCAAGGATCATATGAGATTACGAATGTGACGATTTTTTCCAATACCAAAGTAGGCTAAAACCGTAATGAAATCTCTTCGGACGGGCCTTCCGTGGTGTGTGACGTATGAACCTTGATGCTTGGTACAGTATTGGCCCTCAGCGGTCCGGTTCGCCTCATCCCGTTCCTTTGGGACAGGCTTCCTTCCCTTACCACACCTTCTCAACCTTGGCTTTGCTTTGCAGCAGCATTTGCCGCGTTATATTAAGACCAGCCCCAAAAAATTCGAATGAACTCCCGTAGGAGTATAGGCGTATAAGTGACGCACACTGGTGACCAGTGTCCCCTAACGATGTGCCGCATCTTATTGCGTTTCATAACGCATAGCCTCGTTTTCTCGTAAACCTGAGTCGCTGTCTGCAGCCGGACAAATAAGTACTTACAAAGGAATTGGTTTGCATCGACTGAGCACGAGCATCTCATTTCGGACATTGGTATTGGAAGTTCGAGAGTTGACGTGTAGCTATTTTTGTTAATCTATTCTGCTTGGCACAATTGCTTATCCCCAACTATCGATTGGTGCCCGCAATCCCAAAAATAACGTCTATTCGTTATGCAGTTATTTTCTCTTGCGTTTTTTTTTACAGTGTTCATTCAGTGCGACATCATGCAGTCTCTATTGAGCTAATGTTGCATTGCGGAGAAGTGGGGGCAGTGTGACCACCGTACGCGTCAGTGGAGGAATCCAAAGCAAACGTGGTGATTATGTAGGTGTGGGCATTCGCAGGCTCACGATGCTCTTCCTCATCCGAAGGGCGAGATAATCATTGAGCACCCAGTACATCTAACAGCCGAATATCTGTTACGAATCTTCAAACATAAACAACATAGTTCACACCCCCAATTAACCTCGTCATAGGACGAGCTACACTTTACACACAACCTGCAGCCATCATCGTAAGGCATAGCGGGATATTTATCGTTGGTATAGTAAAAAGAGGCTTAACGCGCTTGAATGTTAATATCAGGGGTCTCTTCTTGCACTCCACTACGTCGTTACCGACGCACAATTTACCCATTCCATATCAGCACCATTTCCCTACGCAAATCTAACTAACAGAAAAATGATAAAAGGCTTCAAGATACAGCCAAGAGCAATATGAGAGGTATTAGATGTTGGATGGGCCTATATTGCGTAGTTTTTGGTAGTTGTGCGAGGCAAGGCGAGCGCAGCAGTTGTTAGTTGCTAGTTCATCTACGAGCTAGAAAGAAATGCTTTGATAAAACACTGGTGATGTGGAAAGCGAGGTTTCTAGATGTTGTGCGGCCTCGCTGATTTGAAACGAGGAAGATGCAACGATGATGGTAGGAGGCTCAATTTTGAAGTGGGGTGAAGATAAAGTTTCGCTTATCTCGCCCTAGTGCCGGAAGATCTCAGCATCGGAGCTCGCTCGATTCAATTACGTACAAAATAGCCCAAACCTATCTAGTGCCATATATTGCGTGTTGGAATTTTGAAAGTCATGACTGGCCTGAAGCAAGACGAGCCCGGGCCATAGTTATTCACAGGACATCATGAAGGCTCATAAGGATTGAACTACCGCCATGCCCCTTCACTGTAGCTATATTTGCATAGTGCCGGGTGTCTGCGCTAAGTATTGTGCATAGTGGGGCAATTACTAGGGAAAATTCTAGGGGAGGAATCTAGAAGGAAGTGTATGTATGTGATTTTGAATGGAAATGTACAGTATTTCATACTTTACTTGGCATCCAGTTTTGTGAGATTTTGAGTATGCCGGTTTCTTTAATACCAAAAGCCTAAGAGCGGCTGAGACCATAATGAAAACTCTTCTGGAAAGGATCAAGAAAACGAGATTGACCGCAGCGCCACCAATACGTACGTATACGTATCCCTCCCGTCCCCCTCCAAAAAAACAGCCCCCTTAATGTCAAGCAAACAGACAAAGCACCGCGGGGGAGTCCCAACGGTTTATCTCGTTAGCTGTGGTAAGAAGATGTCCATGGATCATTTCGACGGCATTGGAGTGTCCATCGAGTGTTGCATAACTATAGCGAGTCAACTACCGCCCTCGTAATGGAGCAACTCACGGGCAAACTAAAGTTCGTCGAGGCCATATTAAGCACGTCTATTAATACCGATAGAGCCTCTAGGATGGATGTGTAGACCAATTACAGTTGATAACTAAACGACAGCGCCGAGGAAGTTGTATATTAGCCCTGCATATTTTAGGCGAAGCCGAGCGATCATATCATGTAGGTGACGCCTCAAAACTGCCAAATTATGGTTCGTGGGTGGACAGGTTGATTAAAGGGAGGTATATTCCTACTACGCCTTCGACAAATCATGTATCGAAGCATCCGGCAGAGCAGTTACCGGGCAAGAGTAAAGTCAGAGCCACATGGGACTTGTGGCCTCGGTCTAAAGAAATTGATGCCTTGGAGACCCGAGAGACTACCGACAACAGTGTACCCGGATATCTAAGGATTGCACCAATGGGTCTCTCTCAGGTGGCGCTTGTATGGGGCCGAAGATCGGAGGAGTGTAGACGAGACGAGTCTTGAGAAGGTCTGGGGACATTTCGTCGCAGTGGCAGCAGACTTTGTGGGCCTGGGACTTGGGTAAGTCTCATTCGGAGTCCCGGGGCTTTGTTCGTGAGATTCAAATTAACATTGGATGCCGCTTATGACCTTCATCTAGTTATCATTATGCAATTGCATCCCTTTCACATCTTAGGACATCACTCACAGAGTCCTAGTCTTGCGTGTTGCATATATATAGACCTGACACGAGCTAACAATAAACGGGACTGATGGAAAGGCACAAGGCACACTTCTCTCTCGTATATAGCTCGACTCTTTCTTTTTCTCTCTTCTCTGTATCTAAGTCAATGCACATAGTTCTCCCCATATTCGTAACATTGCGAAAAAAATTGTCCTATGGTGTCAACAATCTCCTTATCCTGAACTTAAGTTTCCAAGAATATCTCTACTCGTGGGTTGAGCTATTCGTGGTGCTGTTAAGCCCCATCTGCGGATGGGACAAATCTGTGAATGGGGACCCTGTTCACGGAATCCGTGAATAGAGTCAAACTTCGGTATGGTGCAACCATTGTCACTGTCAACTACACTGCAACAACTGTTGAAATAGTGATGCTAGAGAAGCTTGATTGTATATTATCTAAGAGAGCCACAAGGCCATATATATATGAGAGTACAAGTGTGAATGCGTGCGTACGCATCTATGTATAGACCCTTCAGGCCGACAGTAATCTCCGGTCATACGAGACTCATCTCCGGCCATAAGATGGCAGAGACCTATCATGCAATAACAACCACCCATTCAAATTAGCCCTTCATCACCATAAAATGAGGGGTTTTTTTTGTAGTTGGGCCTATAAATTAGATCACTGCTGCCATCACACCACCATCACCAATACCACCGCTTATATTTTTTTAATTTTTAATTTTAGCATTAAGTTTGGGCTTGCTGTAGGTGATAGGAGGTGTATGGATAATATGGTAGTAGGCAGAGGTAGTACCTATTGCTGATACAAGGCAGTACTGCTGGAAGTAATGTTGGTACGTTTGTTGCTTAGATGGAGCACGTAAGTCTCCGCAGCAAGTCATCAGGAGCTACGATCTACGCCGACGACGCATTCGGGGAGCATCGCTAAGCGGTAATGTATGCTCGGGCTAGTATCGATTACTTGATGATACGAATAACCCCTTTGGAATATAAGATATTGTCAGATCAAGAACCAGAGTCCGAGGCGAGGGAAAAGAAGTACCAAACCTAAAAACCCCTACATATTTACTAAGTAGTCCCCCTCAAAACAGGCAGCAGGCATGCTTAAGGCTCATTAATATCATTATCATAGTGAGGAATAGACGATTCACTCCGACGCGTTATAGTCGGGTTGGTTGCAATTGGTTGCAATTGGTTCAGAGGTTTGAAACGGGCTCGAAAACCTTGATCGTTTGAGAAGGAAGCTTCGAAGGTATAGCTGGCTTGATAAGAGGAGAAGGAGGAGAAAAGTGGGGATCAGGTGGAGAGGAATTGAATTCCTGTATGGCCGCCATACAATGCAGCTGTGAGATGTCAGGATCGGTTGCCAGGGTTCGTAGTTAGAGGTGATGAAGCGATCGAGCGTAGAGTAAAGTTGCGTTCCGGTGTGATTGGGCTGATATTGGGGAAGTAGTTTTGGTGTAGGTCCGGTGAAGTAGGGTGGTATGTGAATTGCGACGTAACTTCGATGTATTGGAAAGGAAGGATCGTAGGATAAACATCGTATGTGAGCTCGTTGGTCTACGCACGGGACCACCCACGCCTAAAAATTGTGAAAGAGACCTACTCAAGTGTCAACTCACACGACTCCCGAGAAGTGTTTGGGAAAACAGAACCATTTGAACCGAACCGAAATGACGGTGTTGTGTGTGATGTGATGATCAAGCTCAATTTTAGAGCAATAGGCGCGAACGAGCATGTATGAATGAAAAGTGCAAAAACCCTTGGAAATGAATTCGGGATTAAATATGTGCTTCCCAATATAATGCTTCACCTAACCAACAAAATTCAATGCATTAATGTTGGATTACTCTCTAACTGTTTAATGTGAGAACATGGAAACGACAACGTGGAAAACGACAATCTGATCACTGGCCAAATCGGGTTTCTAAGCTCTCTTACCTTTGGTCTTGTCGATATAGGCTTTCTAACTCTTCTTTCATGATGATAATTGAAGTTGGGACCCTATCATTACCTACGCATTTGGTTCAAGTGATAACTCCGTAGTATAAAAGAATGCATGTAGTCTGCAAACAATGTTGTGATTCCCTGGAGTCCTCAAAAGCGGACGGAAAAGTCTAGAATAAAGGTAACTCTAAATGGAGTAGCATATGTACAGTACAAACGAATCTTTCCACAAAAAATCTAAACATTAGTACACAGAAACTATATCCAACGAAACCCCATGGAGTTTCCCGATAGTTGTATCACAACCTTTCGCCCAATCATGCACAGCACCTCGCCTCAAGGGAATGGACGCCCCAGCCCCCCACCAAGGCTCCTACACTCCCTCCATCCCTGCACACCCCTTTGATATCTAACTCTGTTGAAACCACGGACCGTATTACACTCGCCCATGTTGTTGAACATCATACCCTCCCAGTTCTGTCTCGCAAACGGATTATTTTCAGGACGGTCACACCAATCCAGATACTCCTGCGTGATGACTATGCCGTTAAAAGTTCCCAGAGGCCCCTCTCTGGTGGGTTTCGGCTCTTGTTTTGTCGATGATACTGGTTGTTCAGTGAGCGATGAGGAGGACGTGGAGGGCTCGTGGGGCTTAATGGCTGTTGCGGGATGGCTGAGAGGTTTTGTCTGCCGCATGTCACCAGCAGCGTTGATTGTGGTGATGGGTTTGCGAGGCTTTGCAACAGGTTTCTTGCGGACGACAGATTTGGCGGCTCCTCGCTGCTTCTTCTCAGGCTTCTTCGGTAACTTTTTCGGTGGTGCGATGGGCTGTTTCCCTTGCTTCTTCTTCTCCTTCTCTACTTTAACAGGAGACACCCCGGGCTTTACAGCAAACGCAGCCCTCAGCACCGGATCCGACATCTTCCATTTATTCTTATCCTCGTCCTCGCCTTTCTCCTGCTTTACCGTCACCTCGTCGGATGAGGAGGTCTCGTCTTCGGTGTAGAACCAGAAGCGAGTGTCGTCGCCGAGCCGTGCGTGTTTGATGAATTTTGCGTCTCGGTCTGGAGCCGGAGGAGGCGCAGCGGGAGCGGCAGCGGTGACGGCTGAGGGTTTGCGCGGACGAGGGCAGTTACGGTTGGTTGCGACATGGTCGAGGGCTCCGCATTTGTAGCAGCCGGTTTGTTGTGGGGCCGCCATGGCTGTGGAAGATTTTAGTGATAGCTGGCAGCAGAGAAGATTGAGTTGAAGGAGGAGGTGGAGGTATAATTGATGCCGTTGAGAATGGTAAGAAGCGGTACTCAGACCTAGAGGGCGTTTGGGGGTGAAGGGTGTCAAAGCGAGGCGGAAGTGGAGTTGATTCAGAGGGTTCGAAGTGTTGCGTCGAGAGGTGTAACTGTAAGAATAAGTGCTATTGTGTCGAGGAGGTGTAAGGGCGAGTGCTGTTGTATTGATCAATTGCGTCGAAGATTTTACAGTGTAGAAGTAAATGTTTTAGTATTAGCGAAGTCGAATAGCTGGGTAAGTGTTGTGTTGGAAGGTTCTTGTGCTTCGCTCACGACCCTTCGGTGCCAACCAGACCACTTTGGACCCCAGAGTGATATAATATAGTAAGCACATGGCTTTATTTACCTAGACTTTATGAAAATCTGTTTGAGTTGAACAAGCGAGTGATGATGGTTGTAAGCTATTTTTCTTTGAGGTTAGGATCTCTGTTGAAGCAAGTCTGCGGTGTTAGAAATCGGATTGCAGCCCAGTTGCGGTTAGGGGTAAATGAAAAGAATGGGTAGCGTTAATATGGGAAGATACCTTCATAGTAGATGGTCGATGGCATTTTGCACGGGAAAGTGGAGGTTTTGTATGGGCGGGAAGATGCTTTTTATGATTGTGCGATGATTTGAAGGCCTCCACAAGATATTGCAAACTACTAACGGGCAAAGGAAAACCAACAGCTACTGCTTGACTTCATAGCCTCCCAAACACCGCAATATACCTTCTCGAAGTATCAAACCAAGTTTCCCGCCAAATAATCGACTCAAGCCATCGCCGCAGCACCTTCCCCCTCTTTCTCCACGTATCCTTCATTAATTCGACCCAACTTTTATCGAGTTTCTGAACAGCCGCAATCTGCACCTTCCTGCCCAAGTTCCACAACAGAATCTCCCTCACCCCTCTGTAAGCATTACTCTCCGATTCTTCCTGTTTCATTCTGGCCACAAACGTCTCTTTCACATGCTCTCAGTGGACTTTCCCACTAGTCTGCAGCATTATGTTCATAATCTTTCCGTCTGCGGAATCTTCTCGCTAGTAAAAGTGCCCAAAATGTCGCGCTTGAGGTCTCTCGGTGGGATGTAGTCGCGCAGGTTGGATATTATGCGGATAGTATGGAAGCACTTCCAGCGATTGATGCAATGATATACCGTTTCTTCAAATCCAAATGACTGAAACCCACAAAAATCTTCAGGTCGGCTTAGTCGCCGCTAGCAAGCAAGCCCTGACTGCTTCAGCTTCACAGGACCAGATTCGAGTTCAAACTCTAGCGGGGAGTTCTAAGATATGTACATCAAAAAGAACTGTCTCCTAGGCGTACGACAAATCAGGATAGTACGGCCGGATGGATGTGGCCATAAGAAGGTTTTCCAGTGCTCTACAGTCGTTGATTTTAATAAGATGAAACAGCACGCCAGACGAGATAGTTCCGGTATTGGTTGGAATGGAATAGTCTATTTTCTTCCTTCCATCCAGCCGGCGCCTCCGATGTGTGAATCAGCCTTCGATTTGAGGGGTGGAAAACCATGTTGTAAGGCTCCTTGTAACGATGCCTGGAAGCATCTATCGACGAGCATTAGCGAGATTCAGGGGAGGCGGTGAATGATATCCAGGTGAATCTCGGTGGGAAGTTTGCTCTAAGATCGCTCCATTGTATAGAGTGTCGCGAGAGTGTCGATATGAGTAGACATAATGAATCTTGAACTGGCGCATGAGATTGTCTTCCAAATGGGTGGTATGTGGGAGGATATTGAACTGGGACAGATCAAGCGAAGGATGAGAAAGTAGTGCTGTTATTTCAACTTTACAACTTCAACTCTCTTTTGTTATTACACAAATCTCCCCAGGGTCAAACCCTATCTTCGATTTGGCGCTTGATTCTCTATTGTATTATATTCCTCGAAGTTGGTACCATGTTCTGGAGCACAAGAAAGTCGACTGTCAACATGTCAGTACCCAAATTTCAACATCGTAGGTACGAACCTCAAATATAACGTGTTCTAGAGAAAACGATTGTCTGTTTCTTGACCTCGAGCAGAAACAGAAGTTGGAACTGGACAGTTATTTGTCCTGGTTGCGATAGGTGGTACGTGAACGGAGAGAAGATAGCAGCTGCATGTAACAGCCGATTCGTTCAGAGTGCGTTCAATGAACTGTGATAGGACCCCGCGACTGATACGTTGCGTTGCCTTCCCTGGCGGAGATATACAGGCTGAGATTTTGGAGGCGATGCAGGTGCGATCTTGAAATACTAGAGCATTTGAGTAAAGTATGGATGTTACCCGATGCAACAATGAGTGATTACCTATGATCGCTTATAACTCATACCGTTGAATCAAATTTCAGAATATAGATGCGCTCATGAACAAACCATTGATCCATTCAAGCCACGTATCATACTAAGTCGAAAATAACACATGCACACCACCATATACTAACGTCTTTGTTATGAGTTAATGCTAGCGGTAAGAGTTGGATGATAGAGTAGTTATGAAGCGGGCGAGTAGTAACTATGGAAGCGGACAAGAACTCACTTTATGGATCGCAAAAGGGAAGATTCGTATGCACTAACGACTGGGCTTCATGGCTAGATGCGCCATCCGCTCAAGTAACACCCTGTCTACAAATTTTAATTCCTGGTTCAAGATCATCCAGTAGAAACACTGAGCCTTTTTCATCTAAGTATTATATCTAAAGCGCCCGAATGTTAACTTGCTTGCGCTCTGTTCGTCTCTTAGTTCCTTGGCCGCATTGCCATAATGGGTAATTGTGACCGAGTCATCGCTTGTGAACCTACACAACAACCCCAACTAACTTACCTCTTGGCGCTCCCCCTCTGAGCCCTGCGAAATTCGGTTCCTAAACTCGGTTCCTTAACCAGTTTTCCTCCAACAGTTATTCACTCGACAACCGACACGACGCAACCAGACCAAATCGCGCCTTCCATAGCCATTCATTCAACGGTAAGGAAAACTAATATCTAGCGTATGTGAGTATTCGGTTTCATTGTTATGCTTTTTGAATCTTGGTAGCAGTAATATACACGATGGCAGCATTCCGTCTACTGTTGGATATGATGCATCATTTCCGTCGGTGGATCCCATCTTGATTTCGTCTGTTCATGTCGAGACGTCAGCTGCCAATGTTGATACCCAATTCCCTATGATGTTCATGAAGAAATGACGTGGCAATGGCTGACGCTGCCCCAAGCCCCCCAAGGTCATTATCATCCCCAACAATGGCCAACCAACCTAGTGCAATTGCATTGGGTATCACCACCGGTTATGGCGAGTATTACCATACTCTCCCGAACTCTGCAGTCGAGGCCCTTCGTCGTATCGAAACCAATCACGGAATCGACTCATCGATCGATGATTTATTTGATGATCAGGATTCGGACTCGGATGAGTCCAATCCCGGAGCGCAAGTGAATGACGAGTACTCAACGGAAGTACTGGTAAGTCATCTTTGCTCTAGCGTGTAAATAATGCGTTAATATTATCGTGCAGAACCCTTCCGATGCTGCTTGTGGAGACTTACCCCCGGATACCCCAGTCGAGTTTAGGCTTATGTCTGTTCTGACGGAGGAGATGAAAATTCAAAGCCCCGGAATTCCGAACATTGACTCTGGCGCCAGATTTACTCTGGAAGGGGGCGATGTCAATCCTGCCGAGACCAATGGACCAACAGACGTTCCAATTGAAAAAGCCATCCATGACCATCAGCGATCTATGTCTCTAGCCGAGGACTCTCCCAATGCTGTCTTCGACCTGGTAAGTCCCGGTTGTATCTAGAACCCTGTGATACGTATCTGTCAGTTAATTTTTGGGGTTTTCAGCCTGAGCCTCAGCAGCCTGAACTCCAACAGCATGCTGAAGACCGTGGTGACATTCAATCGACCCAGAAACCTGTTGATCAATGCTATTTTACAAGCTACCAAAACACACACGACAAACGCTTCTCGCAAGAGGTTATGTTTGGGGAAGAAGATTTCAAATTCTTTGATATTAATATGATGGCAGAGAACATGGGCCCGAGCGAAAACATGGTACGTACCTCCCGCTTTGTACATAATTGTTAAAATGTTAATAGTTTGTAGGAAGCGAAGGGATTACAAAGTGCTCTTGATGAATTCGGAAAACCATCTACACAGCACCAGCCGGTGCAGAGTTTCTATCTCCAACCTGATCATCAGATGAATTTACAGTCTCCGCAACTTAGCCAGCAGCTGATGTTTCTCTGCTCCCCCTCAGACTGCAGAAACACCTACCTCTTCACCAACTACTCTGAACAAGTGTGTACTGAATTGGGCCAGACGGTGCTACCCGTGCCTTCCCATCAGGAAATCAGCGAATGGACCGGATATCTAGACGCAGTCCAACAGGGTGTTGTTACATTTGATCCGAATTATTGGAGTGATAACGATATTCGAATTCAGCTGTATTCGTGGTTTCACGGAATCAAAGATGGGGGTAGAAATTCTGATGGTGGTTTCATGCCAGACTCCTCTGCGACTTCTATGTCACCGGACTTTCCTCCGGGAATATTCATGGACGGTATTATGGGCAGTGACATGGATAGACCTGCCAATTTGACCTCTACTACCCTTACACCCTCCCCGGTGGCTTCTCCAGCCCAATTCACGGATGATATGATGGGCAGTGACATGGCTAGTCCTGTTACTTCGACCTCTATTCACCCGATAACTCCTCCAACTCAACGCCCAGCTTGTCGTAACAAAGGGAAGGAACTAGTGTCAAAGAGTACCGACGTTGACCTCGATACGCTTTTGGATCACCTTCCGAAAGGCCTCTTAGGAGACATCTCGCAAGCAAAGGAAATTCGTATGATGTCTTTGCGAGAAATATATTATCGTAGGATGTCGCAGCAAGGCCCTTGCCAAGAAAAGATGTGCCATTGCTGTTACCATCCTGGCCATGATGACTCAACCGATCAGAAGTATTGTCCGGTCGCAAGACTGTTGACTTACATCAACGATGTAATAGATGCTCCTTATACTGTTGGATCCAATGGCATGCTGTCTAATATCGACATGTTCTTTGTTGATACTGCATTGATTAGACTTGGGTATGAATGGGCACTTGCGACCTTCAAGGAAGGTGATGCGACAACTTTCGGGATTACAGTTGCGGCAGTTAAAGCATTGGAGACTGTGATCGAGAGGTGCGATCAGATCGAGAATGAGGGTTTGATCCTCAAGGATACCGGCTTAGAAGGTGATGATTTGAGTGGTGATTTTATTGTGCGCAGTTGACTGCAGTTTCTAGAGACATTCCAGTTAACAGTTTTTCGTAGTTCGGAGATGCCAAGATTGGAGTTGAAGACACTCTTCCAGACGGTGTTGATATTGCACTCAACGGAGATGTGCCAGAATCTTTTATGCTCCACGGTGTAAGTTCAATTCATCTCTTCTTGGTCAGATATTAATAGCCCAATAGATCGGAGAAGCTTCAGACCCTTCCCCCAAACCAAAGAGAATTCGTTCTCCATCTTCTGCTGCAAAGAGGCCAGACATTTGCGATATCTTTCAGCTCCAGCCCCTCGGAACAAGAGTGAACTCCGTTTGTAATCAATGCTACTACCGCGGACACGTCATCAACTCTACAAAGACTTGTCCCACGAGTATCCTCCTGGAGTGCTTGCAGCGTGCAGACTCTGGAAGGTCCTGGGCACACGACACGATCAAGTACTGTACCGCCGCCGATCACCTTCGTACTGTTACGAATCACCTCAAAGATGCGAACGATCCTCGTTATGAAAGGCTAGAGAACCTTATCAAGGACTTTGACGAGATTAGAGGTGTGATCCCCCCGTCTCCATGTTTTTGGACGCTAATATATCTTTGCAGAGTCCCCTTCCTCAACGCCTCTCAAGCGCAAAGGATCCGCTCCAAATTCCTCATCCGGTGCCAAGAGACATCGTTCTTTACCTATGCCTACACCTCCAACCCCTTCTGTATCAGATGCAGAATTTACCAAGGCCCTTGAAGTCATCCCCTTCGGTTCTCATGTCTACGAGTTTCTTACCAGGTAAGTGCTTCGTCAATTATCCCCGCTAATAAATCCAAGCTAATTCTTGTAGCGTCGCTCACGATGCCCCCCTTGCTTCGCTGGTCATGAAGCAAAACTACATCCAAAAGGTCCCTATCACCGGCGGCAGGGCGGACACTCAATGCCCCAACTGTCATCACTTTGGACACGACCAACGCGCAAAAGTTTGCCCGCTCCTATCCCTTCGTGACACACTTGCATCAGGAGACATTACTACCGCGATCACAGCCATCACGTCCCTCTCTAACGTTGCTCGTTGGTATGCCGGTCTTCCATCCGCCTTCTCCGGATACAAAAAGGATACATCTGCCATCATTACGCTGTTCTCCGAGGTAAGAGAGAGGCTTGGATTGGCAAAGATCAAGAGCCCGGTGCCTCAGAAGATCGCAGGTGGAAACGCGAGCGGTGAACAGCGTTGGACAGTTTTGGTTGATGTTATCAGGATGGATAGCGAGCTCCTCAACGAATTAGCGGAGTATATGCTCCCCGATGATGTCCCGGCTGGTGTTGGCATAGACCACCGGCTTTTGCCTCCGAGCCTGTTCCGCAAAGTGGTCCCGTATATGATTAAGAGGTAGTGGGATTGTGTACTCTAGCAGTTAAGGAGTTTTAGCGGTACATGTTTACAATGAAAAGAGGTTTAGGAATGGTGTCTATAATAGGGGTTAATATGATTGTCAGATGCTTCCTATTCTGTATACTTTGAGTTCTTGTTTTAAATCTTTGTCTCGATAGCTTAATGATAGAGATTGTAAGAGAAAGGATTCAAGACTCGCTCAGAGGATACCAGATAGATAAATGACGAAGAATAATTTAGTCTTCACATGTATGTACACGGTGATTCTCTTCAAGTCCAAGAATATGTTCGCCAGATCAGATCCATCGCGTGTTGTCAATCACATCCCGAGCTGTAGGCTTTCCGATCCAAGATGGAGAGAGTGAATTCACCACTGGCGGTAGAAGCACATTTTAAATGTTTGCAGGGATCATGCGTCGTAGTGACCGTATCTTAATCTCATGCCCAGACATTGACTCTCCCTGTGCTGCTATGGAGAAGAGTTTGTTTACGACATTAACCGTAGCTCTGCCCAGCCCGAAAGCCCGAAAGCCATCATGGACTCAACAATCGATACTAACCGCGAATGGCTCGCTTATCACATGCGAGATAGTTCTAGATTCCTTGCGAACTTTGATGAAGAGCCTAAGACCTGACTTATAAAATCACGAACGGATAATTGCTCTAAAAGCGAGACCGTTGATTGAATTAAACCAGTGTTTTAAGGCCACTTCTTGCTCAGCTGAAAATCTTAATTACCACGACCCGTTCCAGGTTCGGGTTCCCAGATTGCCTGGTTTACAGGAATAACCATTCTCGTTGAACAACCACCTGATGATCAACCGTCTGTGGAAGTAAATGCATAACAACGAGCAAAGTCGTGATAGCCACGGCTTTAGAGCCTGGGACCGATGTTTATTGCACTAACCGAGCTCTGCAGGGATCGAACCTGTAGCATGGTGTTTCCAGCACCATACGCAACCACTAAGTTGAGAGTTCATTTCTTATTAATTCTGATTTTAGCCACCACGTCGTTCTCGTATACCAAACTTTGCCGAACTCGTAAGCTCGCTAGCGAAACGCGAAAGTCGGAACAGCAGAGCTAGAACGCTACCATGGCTGTTGCTGAATAGTTATCAACGATCAAAGTTGACCGTTATATAAATATAGTTAAAAGGTGATAATCGTAAGTTTCGAGCTTGAAGTGGTGGTGTCTTAGCACCAGTTGAATACTGCAAGTTTCAAACCCGCTCCATGATATTTCTAGCACCATGCTCAGTTAGCAATGCTAGGAGATCAGTTCTTATTAATCCTATGATCCCAGCGATTATGACCACACAAAGTCCATAGCTAGCTAGTTCTGTTGTGCAAAAGCATGGTGCGCTTGAGTGTTGGCTTTCACAACAAAGTACGTCCGGGTCATCGCTTGGTACGCTGAAGCGAAGGGAAAAAATGTAACCAATCAGAAACGTTTATTACGTCAAAATACCATTGATATCTAAGAAATACGAATGATATTACCAAGATTTGTGAATTCAAAGTGCACACTTTGCCAACAGCAGAGCCGGTATCACTCCTTCTCGCAGGCCAATACAACCTTCTTCCAATCCTGGCCGAAGCTTGCCTCCCAAACGGCCCCAATCAGAGCCACAACCTCATCACTGACATCCTTCCACCCGTCGCCCCTCACCATATCAATCCTCGTGATATCAAAGCAATTGCCCGCCCATTCCCCCTGTCCGACACCAGGAACACCCGACTCATATACACCAGGCCAGCATGTCTTCATCACCACAACCTCGCCGAATCCGATGCCACAGATAACAAGGCCTTCAACTAACCCCTCCCCAATCGCAAGCTTGTCGGCGCGTACATAGACTCTAGCAGTAAGGTTTCTGAGAACCCACAGCCTGTCAGAGGGCAAGAACCTCGCGTCCGCAGGGATATCCGTAATGGGGTTATATTCATCTATAGCAAAGCAATATAGACTAGTAGGAGGATCCTCAGCGAACTCAGTAGCATAATCGTCGCCTTCGCAGAACTTTGCGAGAGTAAACTCAACGACCTCAGATATTTCACTCGGGGACAGAAGACCGTCAGGATACATGTCAGCGTTCTGGCCGACATTGATTAGTTTGTAGCCGGCCCAGGAACCGAGAGAGGAGCGGAGGACATCGATGTAAGGGAGGCTGAGGAGGCGGAAGTAACGAGAGACAAGGCCGAAGAAGAAGGCGTCGTTGGCGGTGTTCAGGTGGCTGAAGATTTGCTCGTGCAACTCGGTGGGGAGTGTCTCTAGACGAGAGAGAACACGGTTGCTGTTTTTGTTAGCTGAATATTTAGCGGTGATGGTAGTTGTATTAGGTAGAATACGTTGAGACCGGAACTGTAAGGTTCTCCCTGGCAGGAAGGATGGGGATGCAGAGGTGACGGACTAGGCCCGTTGCCCTGCCGCCGAAAAGCTGGCGGAAGATATCGTAGCAGCCGTTGCAACGAAGCATTTCCCGTCTCTGAGGAGCAACAAGGACGAAGGATTCACCCATTGTAAATGGCATTTTGGCTGTAGTAATGATTGTGATGGCGTTGATGTGTGTCACTCGGGTTGTGGAGATGTGGGACGGGGTTTGTAGGTTGGTAAGATGGAGTTGTCGAGGACGCACAATGTATCACTCGCTCCTGACAAACATTATTCCTACAGCTGAGGTTAGAACGTCATCCTGTTCTATGTTTGTCTCGCACCAGACGTTACCTGCCCTCTGTGAACCCTCAACCCTAATTGCTGCACTGGCTAATGGCGTTTAAAATTATAAGAGATTTATATTAAGTTAGTTTACAAAACGAAATTTTTTGGTGATAATACCTCATTATCGATATCTGAACTGTGTAAGGGAAGCTTCGTATGCGGCTTTTTACTCACTAAAATACTCCGTATCCGTGCCCATGGGCGATATGTGAATTTCAGACTTTATTCACATATAAGTCCTAAAACCAGGTATTGTCCACAAAGTTGCGTTTTTTTTTTCTCCCTGTATCTGCTTGTACCCCGTGCTTTTTGCACGTAGTCCCACATCACAAAACTCTGAATATCACTCTACCCGGACCACTCTCAAAAACTAGACTTGATCCACAGGTTGTACCCATACCATGACTCCATCTTCAAAAACACAACCCTCTCCCATGACCCTTTGGATAAAATCTGATTTTAAGAGTGGTAACCAGACAAGTTTAACTTCAGACTCGTCCACGGATACAGAGTGCGAGGTCGTGGCACGGGGTATTTTAGCGGAAAACCGTACTATATCTTCGAAGGTTGTAGGACGAAGGTCTGGGAAAAACCCGAAAATGTTTCACTCTTGATACCGCTCGCCCACACTACGTTTCGTTTTATTAGTTTGATTTGTTCAACAGCGCTATCATTTCAGTCCAGCCCATACACACACCGGTGGAAGCCATCCCAACTTCATCTATGGGTACAGTAAGGCAGATACGGCCCTCTGAAATGTCAAATTTTGGTCTTCAGTACGGCAACTGTAGGAGCCGAAGGTCTTGCTTTTGGGAAGAGCAGGTATCGAACCTGTGTCCTGCTGTTCTTTGCACCAAGCGAATGCTACAAGTCTCCTCGCGCCTCAATAAGTACCCGTCTTCCTCTTACGCCTCTACGCGCATCTTCGATTACTCTTTCCCGCAACTTGATAGTGTCGTCTGCCGTGCATGGTGGGGCGTACGGCGGCTACAGACTCCCTTCCGCATAAAGACCCCGTCGACGGGGGGGTATTGCGTCTCTCCCAAGCTGTGACATGTATCGGCTTATAATTAAATACGTGCTACAAAGAATGAAGCGAGCGCGATAAAACCGGCGGTAAGCAGTTTCGCCACTGACACTGCCGGCTTTGTATGTACCACCCACTCCTGGTTTGATCTGGGTGTTTCAAGAGCGGACACAGTACTCAAAGTGAACAACAAACCAAAATGTCATCTCCCAAGACTCTCATTTAAGATCCGGAGCATTCTTAGTATCATACAATCATTAAGCCCCGTTACGTTTAGCACCTCAAACCCGCAAAATATACCTGTACAATGCTTGAAAACCCCAAAAATCACAAAACGCCACGAATGCCCCTCTAAAGCACCCCCCACAACCCAGCCACCACCGCCGTCCTGACCATAGCCCACCTCCCCACCACCCTCCTTGCCGCCTTGCTATGCTTCTCCGCGGTCCCTGACGCCGCCGCCCCACTCTCCACTGGCACCCCCATCGTCCCAGCGACCGTACTCGTCCCCGCAAAATATACTCCGCTCCCCACCGTCGGACTCGGCGCGAGGTCCAGTGCCAGCACACTACTGCTCACCACAGGCTTGAAATACATCGTGCTCTCGACAATCTCGACGTGGGTCTTGGAGTACGCCGGACAAACGACGTACATGAGTCCGCCATCGAGGATCTGGCGTAGTATGCTCTCCGGGTGAACGAAGTTCCCCTTGCATTGTTTGCGTACGAGGGTGTCGGTGCTGGCGAGGGACTTGATGCATTCATCGGTGCAGGGGATTTTTTTGTTTGCGTTGCACCCCGGGATGGGGGTGTTGTAGGCTACCCAGCATTTGGGGGTTACGTAGGATTCTGGGATGGCTTCGATTGCAGTCAGGTTGAAGGCGTAGGCGTGGGTTGTGGTTAGGAGGACGGAGAGGAGGAGGAGGAGGGTGGTGGTGCGGGTGTGCATGGCGGATTGTGGAAGGGAACGCTAACGAGGAGAGATGGGTCTCCGGAGACTGGGTAGAAGTCGAAATGTCGGCGTGTACAGAGCGTTTCGTTGTTCCTGCTGCGGCGACAAAGAGAGAAGAAGCAGCAGCGCCGATCTCGGGCGAATGGAACCGGAGGTGTTCGATCAACGAATGCCGCTGGATTAGCAGGAGGGGAACAGAGGCGAAGAAGAAGAAAGGGAGAACTCAGCTTCGCACAACTTTGAGCACGACCTATCAGCTATAAGCGTGCTCCGGGCATTGCAGATCCAGGAGGTGCCAACCTGAAACACCACCAAACGTCATGTTTCTGGTTTTTTCTCTCCGCACGGAGCTAGCCGATCCCTGGCAGCTGAAGTTGGCGCCCAACGCTGACCGCAATGCATACGAGGTCTCCCAAAGCAGACTCGCTTTGAGGACGGCTTTCCCCGGCCCATAGAAATGCTGGCTGCCGACATGGCAGTTACTCCGCCCTATGCGTGTATGCATGCCTGCAGCCTGCAGCAGCTGAAACAGGCGAATTGGTGCTGCAAACCCTAGCCCACAAAACCCCTGCCTATCGCGTCGATCTGCTAGCCTTAGTATCGGGACAAGACAATCGTCGATCCGACTGGAGCGGACGCTGCCATGAGACATGTCAATGCAGGCCACACCATCTCGGCCGAGAACTGCGGCACACTCAACTGCTGAAAGCTGTCGCTTCAGACCGCGCAATGTGTCGGCGGCGCTAGTTAAGCGCGGACTATATTTGTCGGAGGCAGGGCAGTTATAAATAAATAAAGTGCAGCCCCCAATTAGGAGTTTAAATAGACGCAGGAACCGTTTATCACGCCTGTGTTAGTTACACTCCCGTCTTATGCCGGCTGGCAAGTGCGAAGCTAACCCGCAATAGTATCGACCGCCGGGCAGTAGTCTGGGTCTCAGAGAGACTAAAGAATGGCGCCGTTATGCAGCGCTACCTACTATATGCCGCAAACAGCCATCGATCTAGTAAATATATGGCGTGTTTGAAGCGATTATGCAGAGTTGCCGTTGTTGCGGGGGGCATAAATACCCAGGTCGTTCTGACAGTTGGCGTCGGGATAATCGAATTTAGGAATGCAGGGCGCTTAAGCTAGCGCGGGTTTATTCCTATGCAGCAGTCCCGGCAGTATATGCACCTGGAGGAAGCCTATATGCGGCGAAGGGATGATGTTGCAAGGCTTGTTGATATCGTACGATCGAGTGATTTGGAGCAACAATATAGAAAACAAAAATCTCTCTTTTTGGCAAATATCGTTGGCTGGGGATGACGTTGTTCGGTGGGGACGTCGACGCTATACGATATCACGATACACCTGCAATGGAAAAGGTTTGGTTGGCCGCGTATTGGTAGCAGAATTTGGATGTACGGTTGAATGGCGTCTGGTTCTGTTACGATGTATATGAGAGGGCCATGAAAAGTAGAGTGGAGTGCTGGGGCAGATGTAAGAACCTGCTACCCCATATATAAAAGGTGTTGAGAGGTGTACAACTAAGACTCTATAACTTCATTACCCCCGAGGGGCCGTTAAGCAAGGGGAGCAGCTAGAAAGCAAAGCCGGACTAAAGACTAGCTACGGAACGAGATGTCTTAAATTCTTCCTGTAGATAGTAATATAAAGTATGTAGCCCGTGGTAGAAAATAGTGTACTTTTATCCTTCCATTGATTACCTAGTATAAACTTTGTAAAGTCATGATTAGGGTCATCAGGTTGCTTATAAGTAATCAGATCATGACTCGGCTAGCTAAGCATAGTGTTAGTATTGCGAATTACAGGTTCGAAACTTGAAGTACTCAGTTGGTAGTAACTTGGGACTATACAACAAACACTAAGACGTCGATTCTAGGCTCAAAACTTTTGGTTATAGCTTGTAAAGTTTTGCTCTCTTGTTTTACTATTTCTACCAATGTTTGAGTTTAAAGGTTAGAAACCGTTTGATTGGAACAATAGTAATCGTGGAATTCACTGGATTTAACATGTGGTCTCTTAGCCTAGATATGCTGCATGTGGTGCTAGAATCGCTATACCAATAATGGTTTGAGACTAAGAAAAACCATGGTGTAGATTTAAAATTTACAGTGTTCAATGGTGTGTAAACACTAATTCCTGAGGCTCTAAATCTGCGTTGTCGCCTTTTGCCCCTTTTACATGTGCTTCAACTAATAGTTGATATTGACCTTAGATATCGTCCGACTTTGACGTTTCTATTCTGATATCAATTTCCGCGAGCATTGATCTAGGCCGTAGATGTATTCCCGTGCTCAGAGCTAGCCTCCAACCGCGTGCCTGCAAGCGACTATAGCTTGTGCACTGGCAACGTCGTAGTCACCTCTAACTGGAACGGCTGGCCGGAGATGATGGATCTGTGCTGGCCCAGAGACGGTGCCCAGGGGCAGGCTGGAAACGGTTGACCAGGGCTGGCCGAGATACATGAAATATGCGTAACAATATGTAGTTTCATTTCTGGTCTCCGATTTACGATATCTGCAAGATTCATTCCAGGGCTTTAGTTTAGTCTAAAGAATCAACCAAAATCGATCGTTTTCCACAACCGCGCAATGAGTATTAGTGATATCGTAAATCTGAGACCTGGAGGTGGAAGTACGCATAGTTATGCACACTTCTTGTATAGAACACATTGTGGTGCGACAACAACTCGTGGACTTGGGCTGGCGACTTGGGGAAATGGGGTTTGACAGGGATCATGCAGGTTCAGCTCAGGGCACTCATTTTGATGCCCTTTTTTCCCGATTAGCATTAGACTGGCCACGATTACCAATCGGCTCCATTCCAGGCTTCAATTAGAGTATATAAATATTTTAGAAGAATGTCATGCGCTGTATCTGACCAATAAATTGACAATGATGAGCTCATACCCACCAGTTGCAGTCCAGGAATCTGTGATTACCTGTCAATCGCTGCACACGATCGACCGCACAACTGCATCGGGAACATTTGCTTAATTTGTACGATTCGACTTGCGTGAGTCATACGTATGTTTTCTAACAATTTGTGGTAATATTTTATTCATTCAGCTAGCTGAAGAACCATCCATACTTCCGTCCCCTCCCTCGTTCAGCATCACCAATCTCTTCCCCCCGACCTTCCCGCCACACTACTTACACACCATACTATGTTTTCAAACCGCACTCAGTCTGCCCTAGTACCATATTCCAAAGGTATATTTAGTCACCAGGGCGCGTCAGCGAACTGCGTCAGCAGTAATGTCCAGAGTGACTTGATCGCATTTCTTTCCGTTGTCCAGAAATACGATGTCGATTACTTTCCCATTATGTGGCAGACCCCCGGTAGCCTTGGAGAAGGAGGCTCTGCGGTGATAAGCCAATCAACAATCACAACAGACGTGAGCCTTGCATTCAAGAGGTTTCATGGCTCCACAGATTCAAACGAGTTCTTTTTACCACCAATAACGGAGGTGCTTATTTTAAGTCAGCCCCGTATTCAAAACCACCCGAATATCATCAACCTTGAGGGGGTTTGCTGGGAGATCAAGCCCAATACCCGTGAAGCCGTCCCTGTGCTGGTTCTTGAGAAAGCGGCATGGGATCTGCAGCAGTTCATGAGCGTGGATGAAGGCATGAACATGCTAGTCGAGGATCGATTCAATATCTGTACCGCAATAGGAAGTGCCATCACGGCGTTGCATGCTTATGGTTAGTAGTTGTAATTAGTTTTGTCTTTTTTCTCGAAATCTGCCTAACGTGTTAATGTTGAAACAGGCGTGATTCATGGCGATATCAAGCCGCAAAATGTTCTAGTTTTTAAAGATGCTACAGGCTGTATCACATTCAAGATAGCCGATTTTGGGTATTCGACATTCGTCGCGGGTGAAGTTGGAACGGTCATCTTGCCAAAATCAAGGCCATGGAATGCACCTGAGCATAGTTTTGGGGAGTTCAAAGTCCCGGAAGCCAAAAAGACTGATGTGTACTCTTTTGGGATGCTGTGTCTTTGGGTCTTATTTGGAAACAGAGTATCGGCGGTTACTATCGACGACACGCTGACTGAGGTGGTTTCGTTTGAGGGGCCGTTTCCCCCCTATAAACCTACACTAATTGAGCAGTTGAAAGACGAAGATAAAATGTGTGATTTTGCCGATAAACTTATGCAAATGTCGGGTCTGAGTGTGGAGCATAAAGCTCGTCTGAAAGAGTTTTTCTGCTTGACCATTTCCTGCAATCCCAAAAATCGGACGTCCGATATTGGAAAGTCGGTCGCTCTCTTGAGCTTTGAACGGTGAATTTGCACCAAGATCTGATACTGAATGACGAACTTTGGCTAAGAAACTCAGAACTGGATCGCAACCCTCTACCGAGGATCACCGGATGCCGAGTATTGGAGATTTACCAGCTCTCTTGAGCCAAGAACGGTGTGTTGCACTAAGATCCAATGTTGGTTAACGATCGGCCTGGCTAAGAAATTTAGAACTAGATCTCGTCCCCCCACTGTAAGACCGTTGGAGACAACGAATGGGCTTTTCACCAAAGCGTACGAAGAGTTCCAGGTAATCATTAATCATTTCATATTTCCCCAAGAAGTTATCGAATTTTTCTATTTCCTGGCCGCCCGCATAGCGGCCATGCCTTTATATCAACCATGTCTCCACCTTGGATTCCCTGTCGGAGTGGATGATATCTTTATCACCAAATTTCCTACTTCCAGTACCTCCTCTAACCCCCTGATCCTCTCTTCGGATCTCTGTCCCCACTCTTCCTTCTCTTGCAAGAATTCTACTAAGTAATAGTAATGCGCAGATTGCCAAAAATATTCTCGACTTTGTGGAAGTCGACTATCTGTTGAGGACACAAATCAGAGAGAGCCTTGAAAAGAACTTCTTTGGGAATCAATCGCAACCCTTTGCTGCGAATATCGCATTTCAAGTTGCCTTCTGCTACCAAATTGGGTTTGGGGTCAAAGCAAACGACGTCCAACGGGATATATGGCTAGTGAAAAGCCAAAAACAACTCGACACCCTTCAACATGAAAAGAAAGCCGTACGAGATAAACATTGGAAGAATGAGGGAATGGTTAGGCTTCTGAACGAAAGACACCTCCATGAAATCAATCTCGCCCACGAATATCGATTGCGGGGACGGAAGGAGCTAGAGGAGGCTCGGAAGGAGTACGAAAGAGAGGCTAACGATATAACACGAGAGTTCGGAGAACTCCATTATATATCATTATACTTAAATCAAATTATCGCGGATCTGGCGGATGAGCTACAAGACTTCGAGGGAGCAAAAGCACTGCGGATATACCTCAGAGAGCAAACAGGACCAAACCATCCAAATTTCCTTCAATCAAACTTTGAAGTATTGAAGTCGCACGTCAGGTTGGGAGAATGGGTGGAAGCACAATCACTGCAGGAAACTCTCGTGCAGCTTGTAAATTCTGGGAATGGAGTGGAGAACTTCACGATTGCGACAATCAAATACGGCCTCGCATCGACATACATGAACCAGGGGCAGTGGAATAAGGCTGAAGTGCTTATGGCCCAAATCGTGGAAACGGGGAAGGCTTTGGGTTTAGAGTTTCCATATTCTTTAAGCATCATAAACAACCTTGCAGTGATATACAGAAACCAGGGGCGGTGGAAAGAAGCTGAGAAGCTAGGAATGAAGGCCGTACAGGATAACAACCGGGTGTTCGGTCAAGACCACCCTGAGACCTTAACTAGCATGTCCAATCTCGCACAAACCTACCAGTACCAGGGGCGGTATAAGGACGCAGAGAAGCTTGGGAAACACGTCATGGAGCTGAGACAGAGGATATTCGGCCAAGAGCACCCCAGCACTTTGACCAGCATGGGCAACCTCGCATCAACGTACCGAAACCAAGGGCGATGGAAGGAGGCCGAAGAACTGGACGAACAGGTCATGAAGATGGAAATGAGAATTTGTGGTTTGGAGCATCCAGATACTTTGACCAGCGTGAGCAACCTCGCCTCAACATTGCTGTACCAGCGGCGATGGAAGGAGGCCGAAGCGCTAGAGGTAAAAATCATAGAGACCAGTATCAGGGTGCTTGGTCGAGATCATGCGCAGACATTGGGGAGCATGACTAACCTTGCACGCGCATACACAGGCCAAGGGCGGTGGGTGGAGGCGGAGAAGCTGTTGGTGCAAGTAATAACGACGGAGAAAAGAGTTTGGGGCTTGGAGCATTCAGAGACCTTGATCAGCATGAACAACCTCTCAACTATATATAGGGACCAGGGACGGTGGAAAGAAGCCGAGGAGCTGGGGCGCAGATCATGGAGACAAGAATACGGTTGCTCGGCTTAGAGCACCCACAGACCTTGGCTAGCATGGGCAACCTCGCATTGACATACGTGAAGCAAGGGCGGTGGAAAGAAGCCGAGGATTTGGAAGTGCATGTCATGGAGACGAGAAAGAGAGTTTTGGGCGTGGAACATCCGGATACTCGTACCAGCATATCCAACCTCGCAGTGATATACGAAAAACAGGGGCGGTGCAAGGAAGCGGAGGAACTGTTCGGGAAGATAGTAGAAATGAGGGTGGAGCAAGATGCCTGTGCCAGAATGAACAGCCTTGCATCGAAAAACGTAAATCAGGGGCGGTGGATGGAGGCCGAGGAGCTGTTTCGGAAGGTCGTGGAAATGAGAAAGAAGGATCTGGGCGTGGAGCATCCCGACACCTGTGCCAGCATGGCCAACCTTGCAGCAACATACGCGAACCAGGGGCGGTGGATAGAGGCGGAGGAACTGTTAGGGGATGTCGTGAAAGTGAGGACGAAAGTTCTGGGCTTAGAGCATCCAGACACCTGTGCTAGCATGGCTGATCTTGCAGCAGTATACTCGAACCAAGGGCGGTGGATAGAGACACTGAAACTGTTTGGAGAGGTCGTGGAAGCGAGGACGAAAGTTCTGGGCCTGGAGCATCCAGATACCTTGACAAGTATGGAACACTATGCATCATTTTATGTTATGGATCGGCGAAAAGAGGGTCTGGAACTGCAGTTACAGGTCGTGGAAGTGCGGAAAAGAACTTTAGGTTTGGAGCATCCAGATACCGTAGCCAGCATGGCCAAGCTCGCATCGAAATATAGGGATCTAATGCAGTGGAAAGAGGCTGGGGTACTGGAAGAACAGGTGATGGCGACGAGAAGAAAAGTATTGGGCCAGGATCACCCCGACACCTGTAATAGCATCGCAAATCTCGCATTGTCATATGGACAACAAGGACAGGAACGGTGGAAGGAAGCCGAAGAACTGAAGGTACAGGTCTTAGAGATCAGAAAGAGGGTTCTCGGGCAAGACCACCCAATTACTCTAAAAAGCATGTCCGACCTCGCATCAACATACAGGAAGCAGCGGCAGTGGAAAAAGGCCGAGGAACTGACGGTGCAAACCTTGGAGGCTAGAATGAGGGTATTCGGACAAGATCACCCATGTACCGTGTTCAGCATGTCTGACCTCGCATCGACACTTTGGAACCAAGGACAAGAACGGTGGAAGGAGGCCGAGGAGCTAGAGTTGCAGGGGATAAGAACGAAGAAGAAAATTTGGAGCTTGGGGAATCCTTATACTATGAAGAGCATGTCCACACTCGCATCGGCATATAAACGTCAGCAGCGGTGGAAGGAGGCGGAGGAGGTGGAGGTGGAGATCATGGAGACCAAAAAGAAGGCACTTGGACAAGACCATCCGGTTACTTTAAACAGTATGTCCAACCTCGCATCGACATACAAGGATCAGAGCCGGTGGAAGGAGGCCGAGGAACTTGAAATGAATGTCATGGAAACGAGGAAAAGAGTTCTGGGCTTGGATCACCCAGACACCTTGACCATCATGGCCAACCTCGCCTACACACGAAAATCGCAAGGTCGTACCACTGAAGCAACTGCCTTAATAGCACAAGTTGCAGCTCTTCGTTCTGACATACTGGGCAATGAACATCATGATACAAAGCATTCAATAGACACTTTGGCGGAGTGGAGGTGCAATTGAAGTAGTGTTTAGGAGGCGACTCACTTGGAGAGGTAAATATTTCCCTCTGCTCAACCCCAACACATGTTTGTTTGTTTGTAATCATATTGCATTCGGCCGCTGGCGGCCATGGCATATCCCGTACATATTTCCTCCCCGCTTCTTCCGTAACATAAAGAAACAAAAGCAAAGTCGCGAGTCCTCATCTCCCA
>Ga0307515_10002793_pt1 | contig 37196 bp, 33 predicted proteins | sample 17_EM_MG_FD_194513 | JGI IMG/M metagenome (GOLD analysis project Ga0307515, IMG submission 194513) | Populus trichocarpa ectomycorrhiza microbial communities from riparian zone in the Pacific Northwest, United States - 17_EM | ecosystem: Host-associated > Plants > Roots > Unclassified | place... | reverse complement strand
ACAGACCCTTCTGGAATTGCACCCGATTGATCGACATGACCCATCTCCTTTGCCGTTGATGCGTCCATCTTCTCAGGCCGGTAGCTCACCACGTGAGCCCGCTGAGCTTGGGGGCTAATCAAGATGTGTTTTGGGCCATAGCGGGGTAGCCTGTGCGCTTGTGTGAGGGAGTGAAACAGACCGAATGGAATCCCGCACAGTCGACGATGGAGCCCCTGCATGACCCTTTTCGCTGACTTCCACCGGCGCTCGCTCAACGACCGAGATGGTTTCTGGGCCGAGCAGGCGGCACTGATCGACTGGCACCAGCCGTTCGAGCAGCTGTGCGACTACAGCAACCCGCCGTTCGCGCGCTGGTTCGTCGGCGGGCAAACCAACCTGTGCCACAACGCAGTCGACCGCCATCTGGCGGCTCGTGGCGACCAGAACGCGCTGATCTGGGTCTCCAGCGAGACCGGGCAGGAGCGTGTCTACAGCTACCGGGAGCTGCACGCCGAAGTGCAGTGCATGGCCGCCTGCCTGCTGGCCTTGGGTGTCAAGCAAGGCGACCGTGTGCTGATCTACATGCCGATGATTCCCGAGGCCATGTTTGCGATGCTGGCCTGCGCGCGTATCGGTGCCATCCATTCGGTGGTGTTCGGCGGCTTTGCGAGCGGCAGCCTGGCCAGCCGCATTGACGACGCCACGCCTGCGCTCATCGTTAGTGCCGATGCGGGCAGCCGCAACGGCAAGGTCGTGCCTTACAAGCCTTTGCTCGACGAGGCGCTGCGGCTGGCAGTGCACAAGACCCCGCGAGTCCTGCTCGTCGACCGTGGGCTGGCCGCGATGACGCGGGTCGAAGGCCGCGACCACGACTACGCCCCCTTGCGCGAACGGCATCTCGACACCGTGGTGCCATGCACCTGGCTGCCTTCGACCCACCCCAGCTACACCCTCTACACCAGCGGCACGACCGGCAAACCCAAGGGCGTGCAGCGCGACACCGGTGGCTACGCGGTGGCCTTGGCCGCGAGCATGAAGCACATCTTCCAGGGCCAGGCCGGCGAGACCTACTTCTGCGCCAGCGACATCGGCTGGGTGGTCGGCCACAGCTACATCGTCTACGGCACGCTGATCGCCGGCATGGCGACGCTGATGTACGAGGGGCTGCCGATCAGGCCCGATGCAGGCGTCTGGTGGAGCCTGGTCGAGAAGTACCGGGTCAACCTGATGTTCACCGCACCGACCGCCATTCGGGTGCTGAAGAAGCATGACGCGGCCTTCCTGTCGAAATACGACATCAGTTCGTTGCGCACACTCTTCCTCGCCGGCGAGCCGCTGGACGAGCCCACGGCCACGTGGATTTCGCAAGGACTCGGCAAGCCGGTGATCGACAACTATTGGCAGACGGAAACCGGCTGGCCGATCCTCACGATCGCCAACGGCGTTGAGAAAGCGGCGAGCAAATTCGGCAGCCCCGGTTTCGCGATGTACGGCTATGACGTGAAGCTGATCGACGACGCCACCGGCCAGGAGCTGACACAGCCGCACCAGAAGGGTGTCGTCGTGATCGAAGGCCCGTTACCGCCCGGCTGCATGCAGACCCTGTGGCGCGACGACGACCGCTTCGTCAACACCTACTGGAAGACGATCCCCGGCCGCATGGTCTACAGCACCTTCGACTGGGGCGTGCGCGACGAAGATGGCTACTACTTCATCCTCGGCCGTACCGACGACGTGATCAACGTGGCCGGCCACCGCCTGGGCACGCGCGAGATCGAAGAGAGCGTCTCCAGCCACCCGATGGTGGCTGAGGTGGCCGTGGTCGGCGTGGCCGATTCGCTCAAGGGCCAGGTCGCCTGGGCCTTCGTGGTGGTGAGGGATGCGAACGCGGTTGCAGACGACGCGGGCAAGCTGCGGCTCGAGGGCGACATCATGAAAACCGTCGACCAGCAACTCGGCGCCGTGGCCCGGCCATCGCGCGTGCGCTTCGTCACCGTGCTGCCAAAGACGCGCTCAGGCAAGCTGCTGCGCCGCGCGATCCAGGCCGTCTGCGAGCAGCGCGACCCGGGCGACCTGACGACGATCGAAGACCCAAGCGCTCTCCAACAAATCCGCGATTTGCTCTAACGCGCAAGCGAAGCGACGCGCTCCTCAAGCAACGCCCGCGGAACCGGCTTTGCCGGGCCGCTGGGTGGCGCCCCTTGGGGGGCAGGAGCGAAAGCGACTGGGGGGCTACAACACTTCCGAAGCGAAGTCGGCCAAGCGCGAACGCTCGCCACGGGCCAGCGTCACATGCCCCGAGTGTGGCCAGCCCTTGAAGCGATCAACCGCGTAAGTGAGGCCCGAGCTGCCTTCGGTGAGGTACGGCGTGTCGATCTGTGCCAGGTTGCCCAGGCAGACGATCTTCGTACCCGGCCCCGCGCGCGTGATCAGCGTCTTCATCTGTTTGGGCGTGAGGTTCTGCGCCTCGTCGATGATCACGAACTTGTTCAGGAAGGTGCGCCCGCGCATGAAGTTCAGGCTCTTGATCTTGATCTTGCTGCGCACCAGGTCGTTGGTGGCCGCGCGGCCCCATTCGCCGGCGCCGCCGTCGGTCTTGGAGAGCACTTCGAGGTTGTCGTCCAACGCGCCCATCCACGGGCCCATCTTTTCCTCTTCGGTGCCGGGCAGGAAGCCGATGTCTTCACCCACCGGCACGGTGACGCGGGTGACGATGATCTCGGTGTAGCGGCGGTCGTCCATCACCTGGCTCAGTCCGGCGGCCAGCGTCATCAGCGTTTTGCCGGTGCCGGCAGTGCCGGTGAGGGTGATGAAGTCGCAGTCCGGGTCCATCAGCAAATTGAGGCCGAAGTTTTGCTCGCGGTTGCGCGCGGTGACGCCCCAGACGGCGTTCTTTTGATGCGTGTATTCGCGCAGCGTGCGCAGCACCGCCGTCTTGCCGGTGATCTCGGTGACCTTGGCGTACAGCGGGGCGGCACCGGGCGCTTCGAGGTAGACGAACTGGTTGATCAGCAGCGAAGGCACCAACGGCCCGCTGATGCGGTAGTAGGTGAGGCCGCCCTGGTTCCAGCTCTCCATGGTCTTGCCATGCAGCTCCCAGAAGTCGCCGGGCAGCGTGAGCACGCCGGTGTAGAGCAGGTCGCCGTCGTCCAGCGTCTTGTCGTTGAAATAGTCTTCGGCCGGCAGGCCCAGCGCGCGGGCCTTGATGCGCATGTTGATGTCTTTCGACACCAGCACCACCTCGCGTTTGGGGTTCTGCTCGCGCAGCGCCTGCACGACGCCGAGGATCTGGTTGTCCGCCTTGCCCTGCGGCAGGCCGATCGGCAGGCTCACGTTGACCAGCGTGGTCTGGAAGAAGAGCTTGCCGCCGGCATCTTTGTGGCCGGTATGGTTGAGCGGAAGGCCATCGGCCATGTCGGCCGAATCGCTGAGCGAGAGGCTGGCAGCCAGCGCATCGAGATCGCGGCTGACCTGGCGCGCATTGCGGGCCACTTCCGACATGCCTTTCTTGTGATCGTCGAGCTCTTCGAGCGTGATCATCGGCAGGTAGACGTCGTGCTCTTCGAAGCGGAAGAGGCTCATCGGGTCGTGCATCAGCACGTTGGTGTCGAGCACGAAGAGCTTGGCCGGGCCGCTGCCGCGGGGCTTGCGGCGGCGCGGCTCGGGGGCCGGCGGGCGGATCACCGAGGCGGCCGGCGCCGGCGGTGGGGTGACCTTGGCAATCAGCGGAGCGGCTTCGCGCGGCGGCTCAAGCAAATCCAGCGTCGCGGGGCCGGTGGGCTCGGCGGCGGCATGTTTCTGGTTTCGTTTGCCCGGTTTGGGCGCTGCCTGGGATTCGAAGTCGGCGGGGGTGAGAAGGGCGGCTCGTTTGACAGGCGGCTTGGGCAGTGGCATGGGCGGGTGGGTCTCAGGTGGGCTGCAGGGAAACGTCAACGCGAACAAAAACAAAAAAGCCGCACAGTCGCCTGTGCGGCTTGGTTGGGGGCATGTGGAATTCGCGACTCACAGGCATGAAACCCATTATGCACAGCTGAGATGGCGACTCAACCGCCATGACGCGCTCGTGGTTGAAAAACAAAAAAGGCCGCTTCGAAGCGGCCTTTCTTTGGGAGCACGGTTCCGAAACCTCAGGCCGCTGCCTTTTTCAGGCCCTTCACGGCCTTGAGCACTTCGTCGACGTGGCCTGCCACCTTGATGCCGCGCCATTCGGCACGCAGGATGCCCGAGGCGTCGATCAGGAAGGTGCTGCGCTCGATGCCCTTGACCTTCTTGCCGTACATGATCTTGTTCTTGACCACGCCGAACATGTGGCAGAGCTTCTCTTCGGTGTCGGCGATCAGCTCGTAGGGCAGTTCGAGGTTCTGCTTGAACTTGTCGTGCGAGGTCATGTTGTCGCGCGACACGCCGAACACCACGGCGCCGGCCTTCACGAAGTCCTTGTGGCGATCACGAAACTGCATCGCCTCGGTGGTGCAACCGGGCGTGTTGTCCTTGGGGTAGAAGTACAAAACGACCGTCTGCCCGGCGAACGCCTGCGGCGTGAACTTCACGCCACCGGTTGCGAGCGCTTCAAATTCCGGGAGGGGTTTATTGAGAGCTGGCGTCATGAAGAATTCTTAAGTTGCGCCTCGTCAGGCGTAGCTCGTGATTATAAGGGCACAGACACCCTCCATCCGACCCGCGCATGCCACCCAGTCGGGTGTCAGCGCTCAACCCAGCAGCAGCGCCGCGATGACGCGCCGGCTCTCGCCGGCCAGGACGTTGTAGGTGCGGCAGGCGGCCGCGGTGTCCATGGTTTCGATGCCGATTCGGCGGGCCATCAGCGTGCGCATGAGGCCAGGTGCGAGGAAGCGCAGGCGGGCGCCGCTACCGAAAATCACGAGCTCGGGCTGAAGGTCCGCCAGGCGGTCGAAATCGGCGACGGTCAACGCCTCGAAGCCGGCTTCGCCCCAGGGAACGATGTCGCCCAGCCAGGGAATGGCGATGCTGCTGCGATGGGTCACGCCATTGACCGAAACAGCGTCGGCCAGCAAGCCTGAAATGACGTTCACGCCTTCGATGCGGTCGGGTTGCAGCTTCAAATCAGGCACTCGGGAAATGGAGGGGCCGGCACCGGTGTGGCGGGCAGGGCGATGAACGATAATTCTAGGCTTTGCGCCGCCCAGGAGACCTCGTTGAAGCCCATCGTCAAGTCCGGCAAATTGGCCAACGTGGCCTATGACATCCGCGGGCCGGTGCTGGAGAAGGCCCGCCAGATGGAGGAAGAGGGCCACAAGATCATCAAGCTCAACATCGGCAACGTGGCCGCGTTCGGGCTGGAGCCGCCCGACGAGATCGTGCAAGACATGATCCGCAACCTGCCTTCGCAAGTGGCCGCGGGCTACACCGACAGCAAGGGCTTGTTCGCCCCGCGCAAGGCGGTGGTGCACTACACGCAAGAGAAGCACATCACCGGCGTGACCGTCGATGACGTGTACCTGGGCAACGGCGCCTCCGAGCTCATCGCAATGAGCCTGAACGCCATGCTCGACAACGGCGACGAAGTGCTGATCCCGGCGCCCGACTACCCGCTGTGGACCGCCGTCACCGGCCTCTCAGGCGGCACGCCGGTGCACTACATGTGCGACGAGCAGGCCGACTGGATGCCCGACATCGCCGACATCAAGCGCAAGATCACATCGAACACGCGTGGCATCGTCGTCATCAACCCGAACAACCCGACCGGCGCGCTGTACCCCGAGAGCGTGCTGCTCGAGATCATCGAGGTGGCTCGCCAGCACGAGCTGACGATCTTCGTTGACGAGATCTACGACAAGACGCTCTACGACGGCCACACCCACACCAGCATGGCCTCGCTGGCCGATGACGTGCTGTTCGTCACCTTCAACGGCCTGAGCAAGAACTACCGCGCTTGCGGCTACCGCGCCGGCTGGATGGTGGTGTCAGGCGACAAGCGCCATGCGAAGGACTACATCGAAGGCCTGAACATGCTGGCCTCGTTGCGCCTGTGCGCCAACACGCCGGGGCAGCTGGCGATCCAGACGGCGCTCGGCGGCTACCAGAGCATCAAGGACCTGGTGGCGCCCACAGGCCGGCTAGGCCGCCAGCGCGACCTTGCGCACAAGCTGCTCACCGACATCCCGGGCGTCACCTGCGTGAAGCCGAAGGCGGCGCTGTACATGTTCCCGAAGCTCGACCCGAAGATTTATCCGATCACCGACGACCAGCAGTTCGCCTACGACCTGCTGGCCGAAGAGAAGGTGCTGATCGTGCAAGGCACCGGCTTCAACTGGACGCAGCCGGACCACTTCCGCGTGGTCTTCCTGCCCAATTCCGATGACCTCACCGATGCCATCGGGCGCATCGCACGCTTTCTCCATCACTACGCCAAACGTCATTCCCACTGAGCGCTCCAAGACCATGAACCCTATCCAAGTCGGCCTGTTGGGCATCGGCACTGTCGGCAGCGGCACTTTCAACGTGCTCAAGCGCAACCAGGAAGAGATTCGCCGCCGCGCCGGGCGCGGCATCCAGATCACCATGGTGGCCGACCTCGACACCGCGCGCGCCAAGAGCGTGGTCGGCGATTCGGCCCAGGTGGTGGCCGATGCCCGCCAAGTCATCGCCAACCCCGAGATCGACATCGTCATCGAGCTGATCGGTGGCTATGGCATTGCCAAGGCGCTGGTGATGGAAGCCATCGCCGCGGGCAAGCACGTCGTGACGGCCAACAAGGCTCTGCTCGCAGTGCACGGCACCGAGATCTTTGCGGCGGCGCATGCCAAGGGCGTGATCGTGGCCTTCGAGGCGGCGGTGGCCGGCGGCATCCCGATCATCAAGGCGCTGCGCGAAGGCCTCACCGCAAACCGCATCGAGTGGATCGCCGGCATCATCAACGGCACCACCAACTTCATCCTCTCGGAGATGCGTGCCAAGGGGCTCGACTTCGCCGTCGTGCTGAAGGAAGCGCAACGCCTTGGCTACGCCGAGGCTGACCCCACCTTCGACATCGAAGGCGTGGACGCAGCGCACAAGGCCACGATCATGAGTGCGATTGCATTCGGTATTCCGGTGCAATTCGACAAGGCCTATGTCGAAGGCATCACCAAGCTCAACGCAGCCGACATCGGCTACGCCGAACAGCTGGGCTACCGCATCAAGCTGCTGGGCATCACCAAGCGCCGTGACGACGCCGGAGGCATCGAGCTGCGCGTGCACCCGACGCTGGTGCCGAGCAAGCGCTTGATCGCCAACGTCGAAGGCGCGATGAACGCGGTGGTGGTTCACGGCGATGCCGTGGGCACGACGCTGCACTACGGCAAGGGCGCGGGCGCCGAGCCGACCGCGTCGGCGGTGATTGCCGACCTGGTCGACATCACCCGGCTGCACACCGCCGACCCCGACCACCGTGTGCCGCACCTCGCATTCCAGCCCGGTTCGCTGCACGACACGCGCATCCTGGCCATCGACGAGGTGGTGACCTCGTTCTACCTGCGCTTGCAGGTGGCTGACCAGGCAGGCGTGCTGGCGCGCATCACCGGCATCCTGGCCGAACGCGGCATCTCGATCGACGCGCTGCTGCAGCGGGAATCGGCCGAGGGCGAAGCGCATACCGACGTGATCATCCTGACGCATGACACCGTCGAAGGTGAGATGAACAAGGCCATCACGCAGATGCAGGCCTTGCCCACCGTGTTGGCGCCGATCGTCCGCATCCGCAAGGAAGAACTCAGTTGAAGTACATCAGTACCCGCGGCGACAAGACGGAGCGCGGCTTCTCCGACATCCTGCTCGAAGGCCTGGCGCCCGACGGCGGCTTGTACCTGCCGACGCACTACCCGAAGGTCGCGCGCAGCACGCTCGCGCAATGGCGCGGCCTGCCGTACAACGAGCTGGCCTTCGAGGTGCTGTCGCTCTTCATCGACGACATCCCTGCGGCCGATCTGCGCGCCATCGTCGACAAGACCTACACGCCCGCCGTGTTCGGCACACGCGAGATCACGCCGCTGAAGACGTTGCAGCCTGGCCTGCACCTTGAGGCCTTGTCCAACGGGCCGACGCTGGCCTTCAAGGACATGGCGATGCAGCTGCTCGGCAACCTGTTCGAGTACGAACTGGCGCGCCGCGGCGAGACGCTCAACATCCTGGGCGCCACGTCGGGCGACACCGGTAGCGCCGCCGAGTACGCGATGCGTGGCAAGCAGGGCGTGCGCGTGTTCATGCTGTCGCCCAAAGGCCGCATGAGCCCGTTCCAGCAGGCGCAGATGTTCAGCCTGCAAGACGCGAACATCCACAACATCGCGATCGAAGGCGTGTTCGATGACTGCCAGGACATCGTCAAGGCCACCTCGAACGATCTCGAGTTCAAGCGTCGCCACAAGATCGGCACGGTCAACTCGATCAATTGGGCTCGTTTGTTGGCGCAGGTGGTGTATTACTTCGCCGGCTATTTCCAGGCCACGCGCAGCGACGACGAGCAGGTGAGCTTCGCTGTGCCTTCAGGCAACTTCGGCAACATCTGCGCCGGCCACGTGGCCCGCATGATGGGTTTGCCGGTCAAGCACCTGGTGCTGGCCACCAACGAGAACCGTGTGCTCGACGAGTTCTTCCGCACCGGCGCCTACCGCCCTCGCGGCAGCGCCGAGACCTTCGAAACATCGAGCCCATCGATGGACATTTCCAAGGCGTCGAACTTCGAGCGCTTCGTGTTCGACCTGCTGGGCCGCGATGGCGAGCGTACGCGCGAGATGTTCAAGGCTCAATTGGAGAAGCAGGGCTTCTTCCAGCTCAGCCCGGCCGAGTTCGAGTGCATCTCTGCCTACGGCTTCGTGTCGGGCCACAGCACGCATGCCGACCGCCTGGCGACCATTCGCCAGACCTGGGAACAGAACGGCGTGATGATCGACACCCACACAGCCGACGGCCTGAAGGTGGCGCGCGAATTCATCGAACCTAGCGTACCCATGATCGTGCTCGAAACCGCACTGCCCGCCAAGTTTGCCGAGACCATCGTCGAGGCACTGGGCCGCGAGCCCGATCGCCCGGCGGCGCTGCAGGGCATCGAGGCCTTGCCCAAGCGCTTCAGGGTGATGCCGGCCGATGCGGCGGCGGTCAAGACGTACATCACCGAGAACACATGAAGGTCATCGGCATCAGCGGCTATTCGGGCTCGGGCAAGACCACGCTGATCGAGCAGTTGATCGGCCGCCTGAAAGCCGCTGGGCAGCGCGTGTCGGTGGTCAAGCACGCCCACCACAAGTTCGACATCGACCAGGAAGGCAAGGACTCCTGGCGCCACCGGCGCGCCGGGGCGTTCGAAGTGGTGGTGGCCTCCGACCGCCGCCTGGCCATGATCCGCGAGTACGAGGTCGAGGCCGACCCGACCGCGCACCAGTTGCTGGCCGAGTTGTCCGACTGCGACTGGGCCATCGTCGAAGGTTTCAAGCACGGCGACCTGCCGAAGATCGAGGTCTGGCGTGCCGAGACGGGCAGCGTCGCGCACTATGGCGACGACCCCTTCATCGTCGCGGTTGCTACCGATCGGGTGCAAGATTTGCCGAAGCCGACTGCGTTGCCGGTCTTCGACCTCGGCGACGTGCAGGCCCTGGCCGAATTTCTCCTGGGCAACCCGGGCCGCTATGAATACGAATACACCTCGCCCTACGACGCTGCTGACGCTTGACGACGCACTGGCGCGCCTGCTCGGTGCGTTGCAGCCGCTGTCAGACACCGAGACCGTCTCGACCTTCGACGCGCTGGGCCGCGTGCTCGCCGCCGACCTGTATTCCATCGCCGATGTGCCTGCTGCTGACAACAGTGCGATGGACGGCTATGCGTTGCGTCATGGCGATGTCCCGTCGGCAGGCACCGTGCTGCCGGTGAGCCAGCGCGTGCCGGCCGGAGTCGTCGGCACCGCACTGAAGCCCGGGACGGCGGCCCGCATCTTCACCGGCGCCTTCGTTCCCGAAGGCGCCGACACCGTCGTGATGCAGGAAGACTGCGAAGCGCTGGACGGCGCTGTGAAGGTCAACATCGTTTCCAAGCCGGGCACGTCGATTCGCCGCCGCGGCGAAGACCTGGCCAAGAGCGCCCTCGCGCTGCCTCGCGGCACGCGGCTCACGCCCCAGGCGCTGGGCCTGGCCGCCACGGCGGGTGCCGCGACCTTGCAAGTCACTCGCCGACCGCGTGTCGCGCTGTTCTCCACCGGCGACGAACTTGCCATGCCGGGCGAGGTGCTGAAGCCCGGCGCCATCTACAACTCCAACCGCTTCACGCTGCGCGCGCTGATCCAGTCGCTGGGTTGCGAGTGCACTGACCTCGGCATCGTGCCCGACCAGCTGGCTGCCACGCGCGAGGCTTTGCGCACGGCGGCGCAGGGGCACGATTTCATCGTCACCAGCGGCGGTGTATCCGTCGGCGAAGAAGACCACCTGAAGCCTGCCGTGCAGGCCGAAGGTGCGCTCGAGCTGTGGCAGATCGCCATCAAGCCCGGCAAGCCGCTGGCGTTCGGCAGCGTGCGCCAGGCGGGTGGTGGCAATGCCTGGTTCGTCGGCCTGCCCGGCAACCCGGTGTCTAGCTTCATCACCTTTCTGCTCGCGGTGCGGCCGATGCTGTTGAAGCTGCAAGGCGCCACGGTGCTGCAGCCGGCCAGCTTCCCGATGCGGGCCGATTTCGACTGGCCGCGTGCCGACCCGCGCCGCGAGTTCCTGCGCGTGAAGCGCAATGCGAACGGCGGCCTTGAGCTGTTCCGCAACCAGGGCTCGGGCGTGCTCACCTCGACCGTGTGGGCCGATGGCGTCGTGGACAACCCGCCGAACAACCCGATCCGCGCCGGCGACAGCGTGCGGTTCATCAGCCTCGCCGAGTGGGTGGCATGAAGATCCAGGTGCGCTACTTCGCGTCGCTGCGCGAAGCGCTGGGCGCGAGCGAGATCGCCGAGGCTGCCGAAGGCAGCACGGTGGGGCAGCTGCGCGATGCCTTGATCGCTCGCGGTGCACCGCATGCCGACGTGCTCGCGCGTGGCCGCGCCGTGCGCACGGCCGTTGACCAGGTGCTGTGCAGCGAGAGCACACCCTTGCGCGAAGGCGCTGAGTTGGCCTTCTTCCCGCCTGTCACCGGCGGTTAGCCGGCCAGTTGCCGCTGCGCGTCGGCGAGCGCTGCCAGCGCGCGGCGCGTGCCCTCCGCCGTGGCCGGCGTGTGAGGCGCTCGCAGTTCATTCAGCATCCAACCCTGCTGTGCCAGCAATGCCTTGAAGACGCTGGGGTTGGGCTCGGCGAACAAGGCGTGGGTCAACGGCGTCAACGCGTGATACAGCCGCCGGGCATCGGCCAGACGATCGGCCCTCAGCGCCGACACCATCGAGACGAAGTGCTCGGGCAGCAGGTGGGCCGACGCGGCGATGGCACCAGCGCCGCCCATGCACAGCGTGGCGAAGATGTTGTCGTCGTCACCTGCCAGCACCGCAAGGCGGCCATCGGCGATCAGTGCGCGCGTTTGCTCTGCGTCACCGCCGCAGTCCTTGATCGCTTGGATGTTCGGGTGAGCAGCCAGTTCGAGCAGTGTCGGCAGCGCCATCGCCACGCCCGTGCGCGACGGCACGTCGTACAGCACGACCGGCACGGTCGACGCGTCGGCCAGCGCCTGGAAGTGCACGATGAGGCCCGCCTGCGAGGGCCGCAGGTAGTAGGGCGCTGAGATCAGCACACCGGCCACGTCGCGCTGGGTGATGTCGCGCAAGCGGCCGAGCATCTCGTCGAGCTGCGTGCCCGCCAAGCCCATCAATACGGGGCGGCCTCGGCACTCGGACAAGACGGCATCCAGCACCGCCAGCTGCTCCACATGGCTCAGCGAAGCCGCCTCGCCGGTGCTGCCGCACACGACGAAGCCGCGGACACCTTGCTCGCCCAGGTGACGCACCAGCCGACGCATAGCCGCCTCATCCACGCGGCCGCCGCGAAACGGCGTGACGAGCGGAACCCACAAACCAGAAAAATCGAATCGACCCACGAGACAACTCCTTTGACGACGAGACCGATGGAGAGGTCCGGTCAGAGGAGCGTTGGGATCAGGAGGGCGGGGAGGGTACCGAAGCCGTTTGTCTGTTCCGTCGCTCACCTGACGACGGAACTGCAACGCTCCGGTCAGATGAGCGTTTGCTTTTTGGCTTTGAGCGTAGGCGCACCCGTGCCGCGAGCGGCGAAGGGGTTGATCTGGCGCAAAGACATGGGCTTCATTCTGCCGGAGCCGGTGCCACAATTCGAGCGATGAGTTCAGCGCGCGTGGCGATCCAGACACAAGACTTCGACCTCAGTGCCGAAGTTGCTGCTCTGCGCGCGCACGACGCCGGTGTCGGCGCGGTCGTCAGCTTCGTCGGCACGGTGCGTGATCGCAGCGACGGCAAGGGCGTGACCCGCATGGAGCTGGAGCACTACCCCGGTATGACCGAGCGTGCGATCGAATCGATGATCGATGCAGCCCACGCGCGCTTCGACATTCGCGGCGTGCGCGTCATCCACCGCGTAGGCCCGTTGCAACTGCAAGACCAGATCGTGCTGGTGGCCGTGACATCGGCCCACCGCGAACAAGCTTTCAAGGCCTGCGAGTTCCTGATGGACTATTTGAAAACCCAAGCCCCGTTCTGGAAGAAAGAACACACGCCCGAGGGCGCGCACTGGGTCGATGCCCGCGTGGGTGACGACAACGCCCTGACGCGCTGGGGCATTGCCAGCAGCAACTCCGCACCGGGCGTTGCATCGTGACGGCCACATTTCCGTGGGCGCAGATGCTGGCCGTGTCGGTGGGGGCTGCCATCGGGGCGCTGTTGCGCTGGGGCGCCAACATGTGGCTGAACGCGCTGTGGAGCGGTTTCCCGCTGGGCACGCTGGTGGTCAATTGCGTCGGTGGCCTGCTGATCGGCATGGCCCTGGTGTGGTTCGACCGCACGCCGAACGACCTGCTGCGCTTGCTGCTGGTCACCGGCTTTCTGGGCGGGCTGACCACCTTCTCGGCGTACTCGGGCGAGTCGCTCTCGTTGATGCAACGCGGCGAATACGCCTGGGCCTTCGCGCACACGATGGCGCATGTGCTGGGTTCGCTGGCCTTTGCGGGCATCGGGTTCCGTCTGGCGCGCGGGCTGTTGGCTTGATTTTTGGTCGATCTGCCTCAGATCACCTGCAATCGGAGGATTGATCCATGCGTCTCGACAAACTCACCACCAAGTTCCAGGAAGCCCTCGGCGAGGCCCAGAGTCTGGCCCTGAACCGCGACAACCCCTACATCGAACCCGTGCACGTGCTGGCCGCCATGCTGGCGCAGACCGACGGCCCCAAGGCCTTGCTCGAACGCGCAGGCGTGAACACCGCCAAGCTGCAATCGGCGCTCGACGCTGAGATCAAAAAGCTGCCGCAAGTGCAAGGCGGCGAGCAGGTGCAAGCGAGCCGCGACACCACGGCGCTGCTGCAGTCGGCTGAGAAAGAAGCCACCAAGCGTGGCGACCAGTTCATCGCTGGCGAAATGTTCTTGCTCGCCGCGGCCGACAGCAAGACGAGCATCGGCCCGCTGGCCAAGGAGCACGGCCTCACCCGCAAGGCGCTCGACGCTGCCATCGACGCCGTGCGCGGTGGCCAGAAGGTCGACAGCCCCGAGGCCGAAGGCCAGCGCGAAGCCCTGAAGAAGTACACCCTCGACCTGACCGAGCGCGCCCGCAAAGGCAAGCTCGACCCGGTGATCGGCCGCGACGATGAGATCCGCCGCGCGATCCAGGTGCTGCAGCGCCGCACCAAGAACAACCCGGTGCTGATCGGCGAGCCGGGTGTCGGCAAGACTGCCATCGTCGAAGGCCTGGCGCAGCGCATCGTCGCCGGCGAGGTGCCCGAGTCGCTGAAGAGCAAGCGTGTCTTGGTGCTCGACATGGCCTTGCTGTTGGCCGGTGCCAAGTTCCGCGGCGAATTCGAAGAGCGCCTGAAGAGCGTGCTGAAGGAAGTCGCGGCAGACGAAGGCCAGACCATCGTCTTCATCGACGAAATCCACACCATGGTGGGCGCCGGCAAGGCCGAAGGCGCGATCGACGCGGGCAACATGCTGAAGCCCGCGCTGGCGCGCGGCGAACTGCATTGCATCGGCGCGACCACGCTCGACGAATACCGCAAGTACGTGGAGAAAGATGCTGCGCTGGAACGGCGCTTCCAGAAGGTGCTCGTTGGAGAGCCGACTGTCGAAGCCACCATCGCCATCCTGCGCGGCCTGCAAGAGAAGTACGAAGTGCACCACGGCGTGGAGATCACCGACCCGGCCATCGTGGCTGCAGCAGAGCTTAGCCACCGCTACATCACCGACCGCTTCCTGCCCGACAAGGCGATCGACCTGATCGATGAGGCTGCGGCCAAGGTGAAGATCGAGATCGACTCCAAGCCCGAGGTGATGGACAAGCTCGACCGCCGGCTGATCCAGCTGCAGATCGAGCGTGAAGCGGTGCGCCGCGAGAAAGACGAATCGTCGCAAAAGCGCTTCGGCCTGATCGAGGAAGAGATCGCTCGTCTGCAGCGCGAAGCGGCCGATCTCGACGAGATCTGGAAGGCCGAGAAAGCCACCGCGCAAGGCTCCGCCCATGTGAAGGAAGAGATCGATCGCATCCGCACGCAGATCGAGGAGTTCAAGCGCAAGGGCGACTTCAACAAGGTGGCCGAGCTGCAATACGGCAAGCTGCCCGAACTCGAGAAGACGCTGAAGGACGCGCAGGCCAAGGAAGTGAAAGGCAGTGCCTCCGGCAAGCCGCAGCTGCTGCGCACCATGGTCGGCGCCGAAGAGATTGCCGAGGTGGTGGCGCGTGCCACCGGCATCCCGGTGGCCAAGCTGATGCAAGGCGAGCGCGACCGTTTGCTGCAGATGGAAGACAAGCTGCACGAACGCGTGATCGGGCAGGACGAAGCCATCCTCGCGGTGGCCAATGCCATCCGCCGCTCACGCTCGGGCCTGAGTGACCCGAACCGGCCGACGGGCTCGTTCCTGTTCCTCGGCCCGACCGGTGTGGGCAAGACCGAGCTGTGCAAGGCGCTCGCGGGCTTCCTGTTCGACAGCGAAGACCACATGATCCGTGTCGACATGAGCGAGTTCATGGAGAAGCACTCGGTCAGCCGCCTGATCGGTGCGCCGCCCGGCTATGTGGGCTACGAGGAAGGCGGGGCGCTGACCGAAGCCGTGCGCCGCAAGCCCTACAGCGTGCTGCTGCTCGACGAGGTGGAGAAGGCTCACCCGGATGTGTTCAACGTGCTGCTGCAGGTGCTCGACGACGGCCGGCTCACCGATGGCCAGGGCCGCACCGTCGACTTCAAGAACACCGTGATCGTGATGACCAGCAACCTGGGCTCGCACCAGATCATGCAGATGGCTGGGCAGGACACCGAAGTCATCCGCGAGGCGGTGTGGGTCGAGGTGAAGCAGCACTTCCGCCCCGAATTCCTGAACCGCATCGACGAGACGGTGGTGTTCCATGCGCTCGACCGCAGCAACATCGAAGCCATCGCGAAGATCCAGCTCAAGGTGCTGGAAGCGCGCATGGAGAAGATGGACATGAAGCTCGACGTGTCGCCGCAGGCGCTGGCCGAGTTGGCCAAGGCCGGCTTCGACCCGGTGTTCGGTGCGCGGCCGCTCAAGCGGGCGATTCAGCAGCACATCGAGAACCCGGTGGCCAAGCTGATCCTCGAAGGCAAGTTCGGCCCAAAGGACGTGGTGCCGGTCGACGTGCACGAAGGTGAGTTCGTCTTCGAGCGCGTGGTTCATTGAGAGCCCCCAGTCGCTGCGCTCCTGCCCCCGAGGGGCTGAGCCCGGACACATCTCGTCCTGAGGACGAGATGTGCCTGCGAAGGGTCGGGCGTCCTCGCCCGACGCGGCCTGCAAGGTCCGCCTGGCGGACCGGCAAAGCCGGTTCCGCGGGCGTTGCTTGATCGGTCGCTCGCTGCGCGTGCTCTGTTGTCGCGCGCTCAGCCTCCCAGTAGGGAATCCATCCGCAGGATCTGCAGGCGCGCCAGCGTCAGGTTCGCGTGCGTCTTGTCGAGCACCGCGTGCAGCGCCAGGCCGGGGTGGTTGGGCACGGCGCGCAGCAGCAGGTGGTGCGTGCCCAGCGTGATGGCGGCTTCGGGCAGCGTGTGGCCCAGCCCCAGCGTGCGGCTGGCCTGCGACATGGCGGCCAGCAGCGTGGCGCCATGCTGGCCGAGTTCTTCGGCCGTGGGCCGCGCGCCGGCATGCAGCTGGCTGCGGCCGGTGGCGGTGTCGAAGATCGCCACGCTGACCATGCCGGTGAGTTCGATCAGCTGGTTCACGTAGCGGGCCAGTGGTGTGTCGGCCGAGCGCGGCTCGGCTGCGCGCACCGTCGGCATCGGTTTCATCACGAAGGGCGCGGGTTCGGAAACAGGGCCGGCAGGCGCCAACGCCGCCGGAACTGTGACGGGCTGGCCGGGTGCACGGCTGCCCGCGCCGGGCAGGGCCGGCAAGCTGCTGCCGGCTTCGGTGTGGATGTGCTCGCGCAGGCGATTCCAGGTGCCGCTGATGAACGACCACGCATCGGCCGGGCGCGTCACCTGCGGCGTGGTGCGCACGCTCACGCCGGTGCCGCGGCCGAGATCGGTGCCGTGGCTGCTGAGTGCGCTGGAGGCGGCCAGCGGCAGCAAGAGCAGGTGCCGGTTGTGCCAGTTGTCCTTGATCATCGCTTCGTGCAGCGGCTCGAACGACGAGTTCATCAGGTGCGGCGGCATGTCGCCGACCATTACCACGCCGAGGCGGCTGTAGCTCAGCAGCACGCGCGCCAGTTCGTGGCGCGATACGGTGTCGGCATCGGCCTCGGTGGTGTAGATGCGCAGCGACTGGTTGCCCGAAGGGAAGTCGATGAACTCAAGCGTAGCCAGCGGCGTGCCGTAACCCTGGCGGCGGATCACCAGCTTCTGCACGCTGCGGCCGCTGGCTGCGGCCACGCCGGCCAACAGCTTGCGCGACGACGAGGTGCCGATGTCGTGCAGCGCGATGAACTCGGGCTGCAAGTGGTCGAACTGCTGCTGCATCGCCTCGGCCGGGTCGCACGAGACGAACAGCTCGCGCTGGTTCGGGTTGATCTGGCGGCCGATGTCGGGGCTCTCGGTACCGACCTCGTCTTCTTCGCGCGGCTGGACCTGAGTGGGGACCGCGGTCTCGGCCCGGGTGGCCTGCCATCCATCGTCGTCCACGCCGCCTGAAGGGGGAGTGGGAGGAGAAATCGACATCTTTGTCCCTTGCATCGTCGCAGTGTAGGGTGGCTGTTTCAAATTGTGACTGTTGCGGCCGCATGATTTCACATCCGTGCCAAAGCGGGAATCCCTAGGCGTGCAATGGCCCGGAAGGCCGTCGATAGAATCGGCCGCTTCCACACCCTCGGCTCTCGCCCAGACGCCTCTGACGCCAAGGTGGGCCGCTTCATTCCATGTCTGCACGCCAGTCTGCTTCGTCGACCCTCCCGGTGGTGATTGTTGGCGCGGGTCTCGCGGGCCTGACGGTTGCGCTGCATCTGGCCGAACACCACCCGGTCGTGGTACTGGCCAAGCGCAACCTCGACGAGGGTGCAACGGCCTGGGCGCAGGGCGGCATCGTCGGCGTGCTCGGCACGGACGACAGCATCGAATCCCATGTGAGGGACACGCAGGACGCCGGCGCCGGCCTCGTCGACGAGCACACCGCGCGCTTCATTGCCGAGCACAGCGCGGCCGCCATCGAATGGCTGGTGGCGCGCGGCGTGCCGTTCTCTCCCGACCCCACAGGCCCGCTGGGTTTGCACCTGACCCGCGAGGGCGGCCATGCGGTCCGGCGCATCGCGCATGCGGCCGACGCCACCGGTAAGGCCATTCACGACGTTCTGCTGAAAGAGGTGGCTGGCCACCCCAACATCCGCCTGCTGGAACGCTGGATGGCGGTCGACGTGATCACCTCGCGCCACCTGAAGCGCGAAGAACAACCGCGCTGCTATGGCGTCTATGCGCTCGACATCGACAAGCAACGCGTCGAGACGCTGCCGGCTGCGGCGGTGGTGATGGCGACCGGCGGTGCCGGCAAGGTCTACCGCTACACCACCAACCCCGACACCTCCACCGGCGACGGCATTGCGATGGCCTGGCGTGCTGGTGCGCGTGTGGGCAACATGGAATTCATCCAGTTCCACCCGACCTGCCTGTATCACCCACAAGAGCGCAGCTTCTTGATCACCGAAGCGCTGCGCGGCGAGGGCGGCAAGTTGCTGTTGCCCGACGGCACCCGTTTCATGCCCGCGCACGACGAGCGCGGCGAACTGGCGCCGCGCGACATCGTCGCCCGCGCCATCGACTTCGAGATGAAGAAGCATGGCGTCGACAACGTGCTGCTCGACGCCACGCACCTCGGCGCCGACTTCCTGAAAGAACACTTCCCGACGATCTATGCACGTTGCCTGGCCCTGGGTATCGACATCACCCGGCAGCCCATTCCGGTGGTGCCCGCCGCGCACTACACCTGCGGCGGTGTCGTCACTGATCTGCATGGCCGCAGCGACGTGCCCGGCCTCTACGCGGTGGGCGAGACCACCTACACCGGTCTGCACGGTGCCAATCGGCTGGCGAGCAACTCGCTGCTCGAATGCGTGGTGCTGGGCAAGACCTGCGCTGATCACATCCTCGGTCAGCCGATCGGGGCGCTGCCGGCGCCGCCGGCGTGGGACGAGAGCAAGGTCGAGAACGCCGACGAGCAGGTCGTCATCTCGCACAACTGGGACGAGCTGCGCCTCTTGATGTGGAACTACGTGGGCATCGTGCGCACCACCAAGCGGTTGGAACGTGCCTTGCACCGCATCCACCTGCTGCGCAGCGAGATCGACGACTACTACGCCAACTTCCGCGTCACGCGCGATTTGCTGGAACTGCGCAACCTCGTTGACTGCGCCGAATTGATCGTGCGCTCGGCGCTGATGCGGCATGAGAGCCGCGGCCTGCACTACAGCCGCGACTTCCCGCAGACGCTGCCGGTCAGCTTCCCAACCATCCTCGTGCGGCCAGCCACCAGCCAGCGCAAGGTGACCGGTTCAAGCGACTCGATGTCCGGCCTCTGCGGCTGAGGCCGCTCATCAGATTAGCTGCGCGCCTTCATCGCATTGCGTGCCTGGACGAATTCGAACGCGTACTTCACCGCTTCGGCGATGGCCACTTCGTTGTTGGCGCGCTCGTTTTCGGTGAGATAGAAAACCAGGTCCACGTCGTGACGGATGTAGCGTGGCGGCAGCCGATTCAGTGCCACGCAGGCGACGTCGGCGAGCAGCGCACGCTCGACCTGCGGGTAGTGGGCCGAGCCGGTCGACACCGCCTCGAAGACGATCCGCTCGTAGTGGTTGTGGATGGATTCGAAGTCTGCGCTCATGGTGGGCAGGCTTCGACTCAAATGCGTTCGAGAACCCGCATGGAATAGTCGGTCGCCTTGACGTCCTTGGTCAAGCGCCCGATGGAGATGCGGTCGACGCCAGTGGCTGCAATTTCACGCATTTGCCCGAGTTGTACGTTGCCCGAGACCTCGAGCAAGGCTCGCCCGGCTGTGATGGCCACGGCTTCGCGCATCAAGGGCTCGCTGAAGTTGTCGAGCAGCACGCTCCTGGCTCCTGCGTCCAGCGCTTCGCGCAGCTGCGCCACGTTCTCGACCTCGATCTGGATGTCGACGCCAGAGTTCAAGGCTTCGGCATTGCGCAGTGCAGCAGCCACACCGCCTGCTGCGGCAATGTGGTTTTCCTTGATCAGGATGCCGTGCCAGAGCGCCAGGCGCTGGTTCTGCCCGCCACCGGTTCGTACCGCGTACTTCTGCGCTTGTCGTAACCCTGGCAGGGTCTTGCGCGTGTCGAGCACGGCGCAGCCGCGTGGGTTGGGCGAGGCACCGACGATCGCGTCGACATGGCGGCGCGTGGCGGTGGCGGTGGCCGACAGCAGCTGCAGAAAGTTGAGTGCAGGGCGCTCGGCCGAGAGCAAGGCGCGGGCGTTGGCTTCGATGTGGCAGACCAGCGTGTCGGCGGCCATCTTGGCGCCTTCGTCGACGTGCCAATCGATGCGGGCCTGGGCGTCCAGGGCGTGAACGCAGCCGTCGAACCAGTCGCGGCCGCACAGCACCGCTTCTTCGCGCACCAGCACGCGCGCTCTCACGCGCTGGTTGGCCGGCACGAGCTGCGCCGTCCAGTCGTTGCGGCCCATGTCTTCCATCAGCGCATCGCGAATGTTGCGTGCGCGCGCCTGTTCCAGCGTTTCGTTGAAATCGAACATGCGTGTGTCTCTTCAGGCGGCGCCGATGTTCGGCACGAGGCCTGGCTTCTGGGTGGCTGCGGGGTTGCGCTTCACGAAGTCGAGCATGCGGTCGATGCAGCCCAGGGCTTGGCTGCGGATCGGCTCGTCGACATGGATCTCGCCCACGCCTGTTTCGAGGCAAGCGACCACGCCTTGCAACGCGTTCATCGCCATCCACGGGCAATGCGCGCAGCTCTTGCAAGTGGCGCTGTTGCCGGCGGTCGGCGCTTCGATCAGCGTCTTGCCCGGCGCCATCTGGCGCATGCGGTGGAACATGCCGTTGTCGGTGGCAACGATGAAGGTCTGCGCGTCCATGTTGACGACTGCATTCAGCATCTGCGACGTCGAACCCACCACGTCGGCCTGCGCGACCACGCTCTCGGGCGACTCGGGGTGCACCAGCACCTTGGCGCCGGGGTGTTGCGCTTTCAGCAAGTCGAGTTCGAGGCCCTTGAACTCGTCGTGCACGATGCAGGCGCCGTTCCACATCAGCATGTCGGCGCCGGTTTCCTTCTGGATGTAGCGGCCCAGGTGGCGATCGGGCGCCCACAGCACTTTCTCGCCCTGGTCTTTCAGGTGCTGGACGATGGCCAATGCGCAGGAACTCGTGACCATCCAGTCGGCACGCGCCTTCACGGCCGCGCTGGTGTTGGCATAGACCACGACCTTGCGGTCCGGGTGCGCGTCGCAGAAGCGGGCGAAGTCGTCGGCAGGGCAGCCCAGGTCGAGCGAACACGTGGCGTCGAGATCGGGCATCAGCACACGCTTCTCGGGGCTCAAAATCTTCGCGCTTTCGCCCATGAAGCGCACCCCGGCCACGATCAGCGTCTGGCTGGCGTGGTCACGGCCGAAGCGTGCCATCTCCAGCGAATCGGCCACGCAGCCGCCGGTTTCGAGCGCCAGGTCTTGCAGGTCGCCATCGACGTAGTAGTGGGCCACCAGCACCGCGTTGTGCTTCGCGAGCAGCGCCTTGGCGCGAGCCTTCCATTCCTGGCGGCCGGACGGTGTCAAAGGTTCAGGAACCTTGGCCCACGCATGGGCCGTGCAGCTGGCGCCGCTGGCGTCTTGCCGGGTGTAGTCGAACAGCACTTGGCTCATGGCTGGGTGTGATGGCGGGCCCCCGCGGCCCTCGGCCAATCATGGTAGCCGCTGCAACCAACCCCTGTCGCACCAGCGCATTGCAACAGCACGAGCGAAGCAAAGTGCTCCATCAAGCAACGCCCGCGGAACCGGCTCTGCCGGGCCGCCAGGCGGCGCCCCTCGGGGGCAGGAGCGAAGCGACTGGGGGGCCTCAGTCACTCCAGGCTTTGCTCAGCCTCCATCAGCTTGTAGCGCGCCAGGGCCAGGTTGGTCCGTTGCTTGTCGAGCACGGCGAACAGGAACAGCCCGCGGTGTCGCGACACGGTGCGCATCACGTGGTGGCGCGGGCCGGCGCTCGTCATGATCTCGTCGACCTCGGTCGTGAGGCCCAGGTCGCGCGAGGCTTGCTGATGGGCTCGCAATATCTGTGTGCTCGCAGCGGCGGCCAGTTCCAGCGGGATGGGGCGGTCTTCTCGCGAATGCTTGGCGAGGATGAGCCCGGTGCCGCCGTCGACCACCGCACAGGCGAACACGCCATCCAGGGTCGACAGCGTCTCAAGCGCCTTCGCGGCCAGGGCCGGGTCGAGTGCCGGGCGGCGGCTGGGCGTGGCCATCACGGGCGAGGTGATCGTCGCCGTTGATGTTGCTGCCGTTGCAGATGAGGTCGACAGGTCGGCCACCTTGATCTGGAAGCCGTCGAGCACGGTGGCAGCGGGCGCTTGCGGTGGTGCCCACACGGGCTCTTTCTTCACACGGTTCCACATGCCCAGCAGTGCATTCCACACGGCCGACGCGCTGGTGAGCGCCTCGTTGAGCACCTGCACCTTCAGGCGTGCAGGCCAGTCGGCCATGCCGATCTTGTTGGCGATCCACACGGCGTTGGGCGGCAGCATGAAGAGCAGGGTGGGGCAGCGCCAGTTCGGGTGCCTCACGGCGGTCTGCAGCGTCTCGAGCATTTCATCGATGGCGTGCGGCTGCATGGCGCCGACGATCACGGCCGTCATGTGGCTGCGCTCCATCAGCGCCAATGGCACGGAGGCGTTGTCGACTCCCGGCGCGCGCACGTCGGCGTGGTAGATGCGCAGTGCGTCTTCGTGGCGGCGCTCAAGCGTGGTCCGCTCGATCATCGCCAGCGTGCGCAGCGTGCCCTGCTCGCGCAAGTGCAGGCGTTCGATGGGGCGGCCGCTGGCATCGGACAAGGCCTTGATCACCGCGGCGGCCCAGACGCCCGTGGGGTCGAAGAGGGCGATCAGGCGGCTCGCGGTGTCGAGGTCGGCGCGGGTGGAGGCGAAGTGGTCGCGGATCGCCTGGGCAGGCGATCCGGCGACGACCAGGTCGCGCAGGTGGCTGTCGACCATCTGGCCACGCTCGTTGACCTCGGTGGCCACGCTCTCCAGGATCGCCGTGGCGGCGAAGCCATGGTCGCGTTCCTCGGGCGCGGGGTGGTCGTCGCGCGTGGTGTTGCCTCGGATCGTTCGCAGATCCCCGAAGAGCGATGTGAGCATGGTTTTTCCCTAGGTCGCGCGTCAACTCGCGCTGTGAGTGAAGTCTAGGCGGGGCCCGACGGCAAGCCATCCATAGGGTTGCAACCATTCGTTGAAAGAGGGCCCTCGATTTGAGGGGGAAGGGTAAACACCGTGGGTGCGTGCCGCCCTACGAAAAGAAGCGGCTCGGCGGCGCGCCGACCGAGCGGCGCACCATGGCCGTGAACGCGCTGGCGCTGGCATAGCCGAGTTCGGCCGAGATCACGGCCATCGGAATCTTGCGTGCGGCCATCGACAAGGCCTTGGCCAGCAGCACCTGCTGGCGCCACTGCAGGAAGGTGGTGCCGAGCTCGCTGCGGAACAGCCGCGCCACGGTGCGCGGGCTGGCGTTGGCGCTGCGTGCGCAGGTCTCGAGCGTGGACCAGCGCGTCGGGTCGTTCAGCACCGCCTCGCACAGCGCGCGCAGCCGCTTGTCTTGCGGCAGGTCGACGCCGATGGGCACCGGCTGGGCACGGCGCATTTCGTCGAGCACCAGGGCGCTCAGGTGGCGTTCCCGCTCGCTGGGCGTGCGCGGGCCGGGGTCGGTCGACAGGTGCATCACGAGTTCTCGCAGCAGGCTCGACACCTCGATCACCCGGCAGGCGCGCCAGGGCGAATCGGCGGCAGGGCAGGTCTCCGGGCCGCATTGGTCGGCGTCCTGGTGCAGGTAAAGCGAGCGCAGTTCGGCTTCTTCCACCACCGTGACCACGTGCTCGACCCGGGGCGGGATCCAGACTGCGCGCGAAGGCGGCACGATGTAGGTGCTGTTCACCGCCGTCACGCGCACGACGCCGGTGACCGAGAAGGCGAGCTGCCCCCAGGGGTGGCTGTGCGGCTCGATGTAGGTGTCGGTGGCGAGCCGGCGCGATTTGGCGCGGACCGGGTTGGCGGCCGTCGGCGCATAGCGCGGCGGGTCGACAGGCAGCACGCTGGCGCGGTGGCGCGGGGCGGGTTGAAGGCGGGCTGGTCGGGTGTCAGAAGCCATGTCCGAATCTCGATAGAACTTGACAAACTATCGTAACCCGGCCGCGCAGGCGACGCCTAGAGTTCGGGCTCTGTCCCGACCCAGGTTCCCATGACTGCAGCAACCGCCCCGCTCCGCCAAGACGCCAAGACCATCGGCCTGATCGGCCTCGCCCATGGCACCTCGCATTTCTTTCACATGCTGCTCGTGCCGCTGTTCCCGCTGTTCCGCAGCGACTTCGGCTACAGCTATTCGGAGCTGGGTTTGCTGGTGTCGACCTTCTTCGTGATCTCGGGCGTGGGCCAGGCGCTGTCCGGTTTTCTGGTGGACCGCGTGGGCGCGCGGCCGATGCTGTTCGCGGCCATGGGCTGCTTCGTGCTCGCCGCTCTGGCCACGGCCACGGCCCACAGCTACACCGGACTGATGCTGGCCGCGGCGCTTGCGGGGCTGGGCAACTCGCCGTTCCACCCGATCGACTTCACCATCCTCAACAAGCGCGTTTCGCAGCCGCGCCTGGGGCATGCGTTCTCGGTGCACGGCATCACCGGCAACCTCGGCTGGGCCGTGGCGCCGGTCTTCTCGGCCGGGCTGACGGCCCTCACCGGCTCATGGCGCATGGCTGCCGCCGGCATGGGCGCCTGGGCGCTGCTGGTGATGGTGATCCTGTGGCTGAACCGCGATGCGATCGACGACCAGGCCGGTGTCTGGGCGCATGAAACTGCCGCTGCGAAGAAGGGAGCCGTGCCTGAGGCCTCCGAACACCCGCTCGCGTTCTTGCGCCTGCCTTCGGTGTGGCTGTGCTTCTCGTTCTTTTTCTGGTCGACCTGCACGCTGAGTGCGATGCAGAGCTTTGCCAGCCCCGCGCTGCAAAGCATGTACGGCCTGCCGCTGTCGGTCACCGCCTTCGTGGTCACCGGCTACATGCTGTGCGGCGCGGTCGGCATGGTGGCGGGCGGTTTTCTCGTCGCCAAGGCCGAGCGGCTGGAACGCACCATCGGCGCCTGCCTGCTCGGGGCGGCGGTGCTGCTTTGCCTGGTTGGCAGCGGTTTGTTGCCGGGCCTGATGGCTGCCGTGGTGGCATCGCTCGCCGGCTTTGGCGCGGGGCTGGCCGGGCCATCGCGCGACATGCTGATCAAGCAGGCTTCGCCGCCCGGTGCGACGGGGCGTGTCTACGGCACGGTGTATTCGGGCCTCGACCTCGGCTTTGCCCTGGCCGCGCCGGCCTTCGGTTCCTTGCTTGACCACGGCATGCCGCATGCCGTGTTCTACGGTGCGGCGCTCACGCTGGTGGCGGGTGTGGCCTCGGCCTCGCTGGTGGGCATGAGCGTGGCCCAGCGTCGCGGGGATCGTAAAGTCGCTGCATGAACACACGCAGCGACAAGACTTCTTCACGCTTGGCCGGCCACGTGCTGGTCGAGGCCCTGATCGCCCAGGGCGTTGACACTGTGTTCGGTGTGCCCGGCGAGAGCTACCTCGCGGTGCTCGACGGTTTTCATGAGCACCGCGAGCAGATCCGCTTCATCGCCTGCCGGCAAGAGGGCGGTGCCGCCTTCATGGCCGAAGCCCAAGGCAAGCTGAGCGGCCGTCCGGGCGTGTGTTTCGTGACGCGCGGGCCCGGCGCCACCAACGCCAGCATCGGCCTGCACACGGCCTTTCAAGACAGCACGCCGATGGTGCTTTTCATCGGACAGGTGGCCAGCGACCAGCGCGACCGCGAGGCCTTTCAAGAGGTCGACTACCGGCAGATGTTCGGCCCCGGCACGCTGGGCTTCGCCAAATGGGTGGGCGAGGTGCAAGACGCCGAGCGCCTGCCCGAATACGTGTCGCGCGCGTTTCACACCGCGATGCAGGGCCGGCCCGGCCCGGTGGTGCTGGTGCTGCCTGAAGACATGCTGACCCAGTTGACTGACGCTGCGGTGCTGCCGCGTGCCGAGCCCGCACTGGCCTGGCCAGCGCCCGGTGCGCTTCGCGACGTACGCGCCATGCTGCTGGAGGCGCAGCGCCCCTTCGTCCTCATCGGAGGCAGTGGCTGGGACGCCGCGGCCTGCAAGGCGATGCAGCGCTTTGCAGAGAACTGGAAGCTGCCGGTCGGCTGCGCCTTCCGCTTCCAGGATCTGTTCGACAACTCGCACCCGAACTACGCAGGCGACGTCGGCATCGGCATCAACCCCAAACTGGCCGAGCGAGTGAGGCAGGCCGACTTGGTGCTGGCCATCGGCCCACGGCTGGGCGAGATGACCACTGGAGGCTACACGCTGCTGCAGCCGCCGCGGCCAGCGCAGAAGCTGATCCACATTCACGCCGGTGCCGAAGAACTGGGCCGCGTCTATGCGGCCGACCTGCTGCTGCAATCGTCGATGGCCAGCGCGGCCAAGGCACTTGAGGCGCTGGCCGCACCGACACAACTGCCCTGGTCCGACTGGACCGCGCAGGCGCATGCAGACTACGAAGCCAACTTCGACGCGCAGTCCGTCGAGCCGCTTGACCTGGCGGTGGTCATGAAGACCATTCAACGCCTGGCGCCGGCCGACACCGTCTACACCAACGGCGCCGGCAACTACTCCGGATGGCTGCACCGCTACGTTCGCTACGCCGGTCTGCAGCACCACGGCCGCACGCAGCTTGCGCCGACCTCAGGCGCCATGGGCTATGGCGTGCCGGCGGCCGTGGCCGCCGCGCTGCTGTACCCCGAGCGCACCGTGGTCAACATCGCGGGCGATGGCGACTTTCTGATGACGGGGCAAGAACTCGCCACCGCCACCGGCTACGGTGCGAAGCGGCTTATCAGCGTGGTGGTCGACAACGGCACCTACGGCACGATCCGCATGCACCAGGAGCGCGACTACCCCGGCCGCGTGAGCGGCAGCGACCTGTTCAACCCCGACTTCGCCGCGCTGGCGCGTGCCTATGGCTGGCAGGCGCAGCGGGTGGACACCACCGTGGCCTTCGAGCCGGCGTTCGCCGAGGCCCTGCGTTCGCAACAACCAGCGTTGCTGCACCTCAAGCTCGACGCCGACGTGAGCACCTCGCGGACCACGCTCACCGCCATCCGCGACAAGGCGCGGCTCAGCGCGGCTTCATGAAGAGCAGCACCACGCCCACCAGCACCACGGCCGCGGCCATCCATTCGAACCCCGTCACCACCTCGCCGAGCACGGCCACACCGAGCAGCATCGCTATCACCGGGTTGACGAAGGTATAGCTCGACGCCACCGCCGCGCTGGACCGCGCCAGCAGCACCATGTAGGCGTTGAAGGCGATCAGCGAGCCGAACACCACCAGGTAGAACCACGCCGCCACGGCGGCCGGCTGCGGCGGCCACTGGGGTGTTTCGCCCTGGGTGGCCGACATGGCGAGCAGCACCACGCCGCCGCAGACCATCTCGCTGGCGAAACCCATTGCGCCCGCGGCCAGCGGCAAGGTCCGCTGGCTGAGCACGCTGCCGATCGACCAGGTGACGCAGGCCAGCGCAATCGCGGCCAGCCCCGCCGGTGAAGCCTGGAAGCCAGCGCCTTGGGTCAGCATCAGCACGCCAACCAAGCCCACGCCGATACCCGCCAGTTCCAGCCGGCCGGGCTTCACGCCCCACAGCAAATTGAGTGCGGCGATCATCAGCGGCACCACGGCGATGAAGGCCACCACCAGGCCCGAGCCCACGCTCTGCTCGGCATAGGCTGTGCCGCCCATGCCGCCGCCCAGCATCAAGGCGCCGACGATCAGCGCATTGCGCCATTGTTGGATTGAGGGCCAGGGCGCCTTGCGCCAGCGCATCCACACCAGCAAGAGCACGCCTGCGAACAGGAAGCGCGTGCCCATCTGGAAGAAGGGCGGAAAGCTCAGCAGCGCGAACTTGATGGCGAGGTAGGTCGAGCCCCACACCAGCCAGGTGGCCGCGAGGCAAAGCACCAGCAAGGGGTTGTGCGACCGGCGTGCATCGGTCGGTGAGGCGAGGGCGTTCATGGTGTTGCAGGCGTCGGGGAAAAGCTGGCATCGTAGAAAAGAAGCGGCCTCATCGGAATGGCAAACTCAAGGTTCTGCGCTGCATGCTTCGTTGCTTTTCAAGGCGCATGAGGAGCCCGACCTTGAATCTCGATTTCGATTCACACGACACCCGCATCCTGGCCGAGCTGCAGGCCGACGCCAGGTTGTCGATGGCCGAACTCGGCCGCCGTGTGCACCTGAGCCAGCCGGCCGTGACCGAGCGCGTTCGCAAGCTCGAATCGGCCGGCGTCATCACCGGCTACCGAGCCACCGTGAACCTCGCGAGCCTGGGCTACGGCATCCGCGCGATGGTGCGCGTGGGGCGCGCCGACTATGCCCGCGTGGTCAAGCTCGTCGGGCAGATGCCCGAGGTGGTCAACGCCTACAACGTGACCGGCGAAGACAGCTGGCTGCTCGAGATCGCCGTGATCGACGTCGCTCACCTCGATGCCGTAGTCACCCGCTTCTGCCTGTTGACCGAGACATCGACCGCCATCATCCTCAACGCCGCGCGCGAGCACCAGCCCATGCTGCCGGCGCGCCGGCAAGACGTCAAACCTCCGATCAGGAAAGTGGCCAACGCATGAGCACCTCTCCCGCCGACTTCGCTACTTGTGACCTGTGCGATGCCAACAAGGCCAGCACCGACGGCAGCTTCCGCGTGCTGCCGCCGGTGTTCCACGACTACGGCAAGCGCATCAAGTTCGCCGGCCCCGTCACCACCGTGAAGTGCTTCGAAGACAACTCGCTGGTCAAGGCCGCGCTCGACACGCCGGGGCAAGGGCGCGTGCTGGTCGTCGACGGCGGCGCCTCGCTGCGGCGCGCGCTGGTGGGCGGCAACCTCGGGGCCGCCGGAGCCAAGAACGGCTGGGCCGGCATCGTGGTCGATGGTTGCGTGCGCGACAGCGCCGAGCTGGCCGCCTGCGACCTCGGCATCCGTGCCTTGGCACTCATGCCGTGGCCGACCGAGAAGCGCAATGAAGGCCAGCGCGACGTGCCGGTGCAGATCCAGGGCGTGTGGGTCCGCCCCGGCGACTGGCTCTATGCCGACGAAGACGGCATCGTGGTCACCGCCGCCCCGGCGGTTTGAGCGCCGAGGCCAGAACAAACATGCGAACCCAGGGCCTGAGCGCCCCCACCGTCTTGCTCACCGGCTTCGAGCCCTTCGGTGAGCATTCCGTCAACCCGAGCTGGCTGGCCGTGCAGGCGCTGCATGGCCGGCAGATTGCAGGGCACCGCGTGGTGGCGGCCCGCTTGCCCACGGTGTTCGACCTGTCGCTGAGCGAACTGCACGCGCTGCTGACGGCGCACACGCCGGCATTGGTGCTGTGCGTGGGCCTGGCCAGCGGGCGCAATGCTTTGTCGCTCGAACGCGTGGCCATCAACATCAACGACGCCAGCCTCGCCGACAACCACGGCGCCAAGCCCGTCGACACGCCCGTGGTGCCGCAAGGCCCGACGGCCTACTTCAGCACCTTGCCGCTGAAGGCGATGCTGCAGGCGCTGCGGCGGCACAAGCTGCCGGCCGAGCTGTCGCAGACAGCCGGTACCTTCGTGTGCAACCACGTCTTCTACGGCCTGATGCACGCGCTGACGATACAGCCTGCCTTGCAAAGCACGCGGGGTGGCTTCGTCCACGTGCCCGATCTTTCGGTGATGGCGCTGCCCGATCTGGTGGGCGGGCTGCACCTGATGCTGGAGACGGCGCTGACGACGCAGGCAGACGCGCGCTTCGCTGCCGGCGCCGTGCACTGAGGCGGCTCAGCGCTGCACGACTTCCAGCAGCCGGTCGAGCCCGCCTTCGTTGATGGCCACCATGGCCTTTTCGCGCACCGTGGGTTTCGCGTGGTAGGCCACGCTGAGGCCGGCTTCGCCCATCATCGGCAGGTCGTTCGCGCCATCGCCCATCGCGATGGCCTGCTTCGGCGCGATGCCCAGCTGGGCGCAGGTGGCGAGCAGCATGCGGCGCTTCTCTTCGCCGTCGCAGATGTCGCCCCAGGGCTGGTCGACCATGCGGCCGGTGAGGGCGCCGGCGGCCACTTCGAGCACGTTGCTGCGCGTGAAGTCGATCTTCAGGCGGTCGCGCACGTGGTCGGTGAAGAAGGTGAAACCGCCCGAGACCAGCAGCGTCTTCATGCCCGCCGATTGGCAGGCCTGCACCAGCGCTTGAGCACCCGGGTTGAGCTGCAGCCGCTCGTCGAGCACCTGCTGCATGGCCGACACCGGCACGCCCTTCAGCAGGGCCACGCGCTGGCGCAGGCTTTCCTTGTAGTCGCTGATCTCGCCGCGCATGGCTGCTTCGGTGATGGCAGAGACTTCGGCCTTGCGGCCGGCGGCATCGGCGATCTCGTCGACGCATTCGATGTTGATCAGCGTCGAATCCATGTCGAACGCGATGAGCTTGAAGTCGCCCAGGCGCAGCGGGGCGCTGATGTTCTGGGTCACAAGGCCGGGGAGCGGCGGTGCAGTCATAAGAAAAACAGATGGGAGCGTGACAAAAGTGGGATTGTCCCGCAAGCCGCGTTTGCCAACGGGCACACGGCTTGCGATGCTACGGCGCGGTACTTCATTCGGTGGCCGCAGGTTTCTATCGAAACAAAAAAACAGCCCATAAGGCCCATAAGACCGACCATGCGCACTCAACGCCTTTCAGCTTTCTCTGCAGTCGTTTTTGTCTTCTTCGCCGCCCACACGCCGCCCGCGAACGCCCAGACCCTGAAGCCCGATTCCGAGGCTGCCAACCGGGCGGCGCGCGAGGCCGACAACCCGATGCGCGTGATCCTCGAAGCCAGCAAGCTCAAGGTGCGCATCAAGCCCGATGGCGATGACGCGGCCTCACCCGAAAAGCGCGTGGTGCGCCCACCGGCCCCGCGGCCTGCCGCGCCTGTGGCAACGGCCAAGACCAAGGCGCCTGCGGCCCAGGCGCCGGTGGCTTCGCAACCCGCATCGGTACCGGCGCCTGTGAACCCGCCCTCGCAAACAGTGGCCAGGGCCGCCGAATCGGTGCCGATGCCGACGGCGCTCGCCGTACCGTCGCCCATCGTGCCGGCGCCCAAGCCGCTGGCTCTGCCGCCGGTGCCGCTCAAGCTCGCCCAGCTGGTGGAGCCGGAGGTGCCGTCTTCGGTGATGCGCCGCATGCGCAGCGACGTGACGGTGGTGATCGGCCTCACCGTCAATGCCGACGGCTCGGTGTCAGACGTGGTGATCAAGTCCAACCCGATGAAGGCCCTGGATGCGGCCGTCATCGACGCGGTGCGCCAGTGGCGCTACAACCCGATCGGCGAGCCGCGCACGCATGCGGTGCAGCTGGTGCTGCACGCGGGCCAGTAACCAGACGCCAGCTCTCAGCGCACGCTGGGAGGTATGCGCGGCGCCAGCCGCAGCGTCTCGCCGATGGCGATCGTCGGGAAAGCGTCGTCCGGCAGGCCGTGGATTCGGCGCTGCTGCGCCAGCACCCTGGGTGGCTCGTCCAGCGATTCGTCGGTGAGCTGGAAGGTGCCCCAGTGCACGCCCAGCGAGCGCTTGGCGCCGAGATCGAAATGGATCTTCACGGCCTCTTCCACGTTCACGTGCTGCGAGGCCATGAACCAGCGCGGCTCGTAGGCGCCGATGGGCAGCAGCGCGATGTCGAAGCCGCCGCCCAGCGCAGGCGCTTGGCGCTCGGCGAAGCGCTCTCGCATGTCGGTGAAGTCGCGCGAGTAGGCGGTGTCGCCGGCGAAGAAGAGGTGGCACTGGCCGGCGAACACCGCGAAGCCGCCCCACAGCGTGTCCATGCGGTCGTTCAGGCCACGTGCCGACCAGTGCTGGGCCGGCACCAGCATCACCTCGACCTCGCCGCCTGGCGCGGCGATGCGGTGGCTGTCCCACCAGTCGAGCTCGACGGCGTTCGTGATGCCGCGCGCCGTCAGCCAGGGCTTGAGGCCCAGCGGCACGACGAACAGCGGCGGGTCGCCGGGCTGGCGGTTCAGCGCGTCGACCGAGGTGCCGTCGAGGTGGTCGTAGTGGTTGTGCGAGACCACCACCAGGTCCACGTGCGGCAGGTCCGCCAAGGCGACACCTGGAGCCTGGTGCCGCTTGGGGCCGGCGAAGGACATCGGCGAAGCACGCTGCGAAAAGATCGGGTCGGTGAGCAGCGTGAGCCCGGCGAGCTGGCCCAGCACCGTCGCGTGGCCGACCCAGGTCACCGCAGGCTGCATGGCCGCGCGGGCCTGCGCATTGGCGCGCAGGAAGGCCAGGTCGGGCGCGACGGCAGGGATCGGCGTCTGCGGCGGCTTGGGCAGGCCCTGGCGCGAGGCGTCCCAGCGCCAGCGCAGCACCTCAGCCAGGGTCTTGGGCGTGAACTCCGAGTGGCTGTTCTGGAAACCATCGGGGCGATGGTGGGGCTTGGCCGGGTCGTAGTAGGGGTTCATGTCGTCCGAAATGAGGGCGGGGCACACGGGCGCCGCAGCATAGCCCGCGAAGAAAAGATCGGAGCATGGCGGGGATAGACTCGCAGCCACGATGTACGCCAAATTCTTCGGCCTGAGGCAGGAGCCTTTTTCGATCGCGCCCGACCCTCGCTACCTCTTCATGAGCGAGCGGCACCGCGAGGCCTTGGCGCACTTGCTGTACGGCTTGCGCGGCGGCGGCGGTTTCGTGCTGCTCACCGGCGAGATCGGCGCAGGCAAGACCACGGTGTGCCGCTGCTTCCTGGAGCAGGTGCCCAAGCGCTGCAACGTGGCGTACATCTTCAACCCCAAGCTCACGGTCATCGAGCTGCTGAAGACGGTGTGCGACGAGTTCCGCATCCCGCTCGACCCGGCCCGGCTGCGCAGCGACACCGTCAAGGAATACCTCGACCCGATCAACGAGTTCCTGCTCAAGACGCACGCCGTCGGGCAGAACAACGTGCTGATCATCGACGAGGCACAGAACCTCTCGGCCGACGTGCTGGAGCAGCTTCGCTTGTTGACCAACCTCGAGACCAGCGAGCGCAAGCTGCTGCAGATCATCCTGATCGGCCAGCCCGAGCTGCGCGAGATGCTGGCCCGGCCCGAGCTTGAGCAACTGGCACAGCGCGTCATTGCGCGCTACCACCTGAAGGCGCTTTCGCCGGCCGAGAGTTCGCAGTACATCCGCCACCGTCTGGGCGTGGCGGGCCTGAGCGGCACCGTGCCCTTCGACCGCGACGCGCGCAAGCGCATCCACCAGCTGTCGCGCGGCGTGCCCCGCCGCATCAACCTGCTGTGCGACCGCTCTCTGCTGGGCGCCTATTCCGCCGGCCGCGCGCGCGTGGATCGTTCCATGGTCGACAAGGCCGCGGTGGAGGTGTTCGGCGAAGGCGACGTCGCGGTGCCGTCGTCTCCCCGCGGCGCACGCATCACCGTGTTGGCCGCGGCAGCCGGCTTGCTGCTGGGCGCGGCGCTGTTTGGCATCGTGAGCTGGGCTACCGAAAGCGGTTTGCGCAAGCAGGTGGCTGCGGTCAAGGGGCCTGCGCCCAAGGCGGCGTTGGCGGCGGCGAGCGCGCCATTGGCCGCCGCGAGCCGGCCTTCGCCGATGGCCAGCGAGCCGGTCGACCCGGCGGCTGTTCTCAAGCTCAGCCTGCACAGCGAGAACGAAGCCTGGCGCGAACTCGCGCCGTGGTGGAAGGCCTCGCTGGGCGAGGGCGACCCGTGCGTGGCCGCGCAGCGCCAGCAACTGCAGTGCTTCAAGAGCGATGGCGGGCTGGCGCTGATCCGTATGCTCTCGCGCCCGAGCCTGCTCACGCTGTACGACGACGCCGGCAAGCCGGCCTATGCGGTGCTGGTGGGCGTGACCAGCCACACGGCGAGCCTGCGCGCGGGCGGGGTCACGCAGGGCGTGAGCCTGTTGTCGCTCTCGAAGGTGTGGCGCGGTGAGTTCGCCACGCTCTGGCGCGTGCCTCAGGGCTACCAGAACAAGCTGCTGGCCGGGCAGACCGGCCCGGTGGTGGATTGGCTCGCCCTGCAGGTGGCGAAGCTGAATGGCGAGGCCGCGCCGGCGGGCGCGCAGAAGTTCGATGCGGCCTTGCAGGCCAAGGTCTCCGCCTTCCAGCTCGCGCAAGGGCTCAAGCCGGATGGCCTGGCCGGCCCCATCACCCTGATGCAACTCAATCGCGCTGCCGGCGTGGACGAGCCCCGTCTCCAAGCCGAGTTGGCTTCCAACTGAAAGACTGAGCGATGTCCTACATCCTCGATGCCCTCAGGCGAGCCGATTCCGAGCGCGAGCGCGGCGCGATCCCCAACCTGCATGCGAAACCCGAGGCGTTGATCGATGCCGACGACGATGAGGGAACGGGCAGCCGCCCGCACCCTCTGCTGTGGGCGGTGATCGGGTTGTCGGTGGTGCTGGCCGGCGTGCTGGCGTGGCAGTTCATGGGCAGCAGCCCGGTTGAGCCTGCGCCGATGCCGGTGTCCGTCCCTGTGCCGGCTCCCGCGCCCGCTCCGATGGCAACCGTTGCACCACCGCCGCCGCAACCCACGCTGCCGCCCGTTGCGATGATGCCGGCCCAGCCGGTGCCGCAGGCACCGGTGCAAGCCGCGCCGCGCAAGCTGCCGGCCCGCGCCGCAGCGAAGGTCTCGGCACCGGCGTCAGCCGCCACACCCGAGCGCCCGGTGCAGACGCTCGCCGAGCTACCGGAAAACATCCGCCGCGAGCTGCCGCAGATCACCGTGGGCGGCGCGATGTATTCGGAGAACGCGGCAAGCCGCATGCTCATCATCAACGGCCAGGTCTTTCACGAAGGCGACAAGATCTCGGGCGAGCTGGTGCTGGAGCAGATCAAGCTGAAAGCGGCGGTGCTGGCCTACAAGGGCTACCGCTACGGCATCAGCTACTGAGCGAAAAATGGTGCGAGCTTTACGGCTTGCATCCTCTCGACACTCACCTTCCCCTACTCCATGCCACTCTTTCCGAAACCGCTGCGCGCGGGGGATCTGATCGCCATTACTGCGCCGTCTTCCGGAGTATCCGGGCCGGCCCTCGCCAGGCTCGACATCGTTCTTGATCATCTTCGGAGCTTGGGCTATCGAGTCGTCGAGGGGAAGTGCCTGCGGAACGAATACAAGGACGCAAGTGCGCCGCGCGAGCAGCGTGCGCAAGAACTCATGCAGTTCTTGACCGACCCCGAGGTCTCCGCCATCTTGCCGCCCTGGGGTGGCGAACTGGCGAGCGAACTGTTGGAGGTGCTCGACTTCGAAGCGTTGCGGTCCGTTCGGCCCAAGTGGTTGCTCGGATTTTCGGACTTGAGTACGCTGCAACTGCCGCTTACGCTCATCTCAGGCTGGGCAACCGCTCACGGGTCCAACATGATGGACCTCGCCCCCACACAGACCGACCCATTGACGACATCCGTGCTTGCCGTCCTTGCCGCTGATTTCACCAGCCCCGTGCGCCAGGAGTCATCCACATGCTTCCAGCGGAAGTGGATCGACTTCGCCGTCAAGGCCGACGCACCTTTGAATCTGACCGAGCCTACGGAATGGAAGCGCCTGGACGGTTCGAGCGAAGCACTGGAGATGCGTGGGCGACTGATTGGCGGCTGTCTCGACTCAATCGCATGGCTAGCCGGCTCCAGATTTGGCGACGTTCCGAATTTCGTTCGAGAGTCGGGTGGGCTGGGGGCAATCTTGTACCTTGAGAACGCCGAGATGGCTCCGCCCGGTCTGGTGCGCGCGCTTTTGTCGATGCGTCGTCATCATTGGTTTGACGGCCTTTCCGGTCTACTGATTGGCCGAAGTGCAGGCCCCGTTCCCGAGTCGTCAGAGAGCTTGTCGTACGCAGAGGCTCTCTACGCAACTCTTGGTGATTTGCCATACCCAGTTCTCTACGACGTAGACATCGGGCACCAGCCACCGCAGTTCACCTTGATCAATGGCGCGCTGGCGAATGTTCAATTCGAGGCTGGCCGTGGTTCTGTCACTCAGGTGGCAGTGGCCTGAGCCTCGCATTTCCTGTAGGAACGCTTGCCCCGGCAAGCCGGGGCAAGGCGCTCATCTCACAATGCTCAACGACTCGTCAGGTGAGCCTGCACGGCGGGCGGCGCCACTGCGTAGTGATCGAACTGCATCGAGTACTGCGCACGCCCTGACGTCTGGGCCCGCAGGCTGCCGATGTAGCCGAACATCTCCGCCAGCGGCACGTGGGACTCGACCACCGCCGCGTTGCCACGGCTGTGCTGCCCGCGGATGATGCCGCGCCGGCGATTCAGGTCGCCGATCACGTCGCCCAGATGGTCGGCGGGTGTCACCACCTCGACGGCCATCAGGGGCTCGAGCACCACCGGTGCCGCCTTCAGCGCAGCCTCACGCAACGCAGCCACCGCCGCCAGCTCGAAGGCCAGCGTCGACGAGTCGCGCTCGTGGTGGCTGCCATCCACCAGCGTCGCCTGGAAGTCGACGATCGGGAAGCCCGCCAGCACACCCGCTTCGGCCGCGCGGCGCACGCCGGCTTCTACCGCAGGGATGAACTCCCGCGGAATGGCGCCGCCCACCACCTGGCTTTCGAAGCGGATGCCTTCGCCGCGTGGCAAGGGCGTGAGCCGCAAGCTCAGCTCGGCGAACTGGCCGGGGCCGCCGCTTTGCTTCTTGTGCACATGCCTCACCTCGGCCGGTTGGGTGATCGTTTCGCGATAGGCCACCTGCGGGCGGCCTGTTGACACTTCCACTTGGTGCTTGGTTCTCAGCTTCTCCAGCGTCACCTCCAGTTGCAGTTCACCCATGCCCGACAGAATCGTCTGGCCCGACTCGGCGTCTTGCCGAATGCGCAGGCTGGGGTCTTCCTTCACCAGTGCCTGCAGTGCCTTGCCCAGGCTTTGTTGATCGGCCTGGGTCTTGGGCTCCACCGCAACATGGATCACCGGCTCGGGGATGCTGATCTCCTCCAGCACCACCGGGTGCTGGCGGTCGCTCAGCGTGTGACCCGTGACCGTGTCCTTCAAGCCGACGACGGCCGCGATGTCGCCTGCCTCCAATACCTGGCGTTCCTCGTGCTTGTCCGCATGCACCTCGTACAGCCGCGACACGCGCTCGGTCTTGCCGGTGCTGGCGTTCAGCACCGTGTCGCCAGGCCGCAAGCGGCCGCGGTACACACGCACGAACACCATCGAACCGTGGGCATCGGTCACCACCTTGAAGGCGAGCGCCGCCAGCGGCCCGTCCGGGTCGGCTTCGGGTTGGCCGGCGACTGCGCGCACGTCTTGCGGCGAGGGCAGGTAGTCAACCACGGCATCGAGCAAAGGCTGCACGCCCTTGTTCTTGAATGCCGCGCCGGCCAGCACGGGCACGAACGCACCCGCCAGCGTGCCGCTGCGAATGCAGGCACGCAGCTGCTCGACCGAAGGCTCTTCGCCGTTCAGGTAGGCCG
>Ga0307515_10002792_pt1 | contig 37197 bp, 34 predicted proteins | sample 17_EM_MG_FD_194513 | JGI IMG/M metagenome (GOLD analysis project Ga0307515, IMG submission 194513) | Populus trichocarpa ectomycorrhiza microbial communities from riparian zone in the Pacific Northwest, United States - 17_EM | ecosystem: Host-associated > Plants > Roots > Unclassified | place... | reverse complement strand
GTTGGCGAAGGGGATGAATAATTTCTTCGCGAGGGTTATGCCGGAAGGGCCGGTTGTCAGGAATAATGTATGTTCCCCCTCCCAGTATGGAGGAAGGAAGGAAGGAAGGGAGGGAGGGAGGGAGGGGCATGACTTACGCCGACGCCTTCAGTTGGTAAATCAACTGCTCGTCGTTTTTATCGGGATGTAGAATTCTCAAATTTTGCATGGTTTCAGCGTCTACATCATCCGCTGATTTGATTACAGGACCTGCAAGATCCCACATCCTGAGAGGCCCGGCGTATATATCGCTAGGTCGACCTGGCATGCCATCTAGAGGGGCGTATCTCTCCACCAAAGGATGCTTGAACAGCTGATCCAATTTTATTCTCTTTTCAGGATCAACACACATCATTTTTTTGATTAAATCAGCCGCCTTCTCTGAGAAGTAGCCACGAATCCTGTAAACTCCGGTCCTGACTGCTTCCAGGAGGTCATCCTGGCTTTCACCTTCAAACGGCAAATGGCCAGCTAAGCAAGTGTAAAGGACGCAGCCTAAGGACCACACATCAGTTTTTCGAGCATCATAATCTTGAAAGGACGCGATTTCAGGCGCAATATAATGCGGCGAACCACACGCTGAACTAAACAACTGTCCTTTAGGGGTAACTTTTCCGAGCCCAAAGTCTGCTAGTTTAATTGTTCCGTCCGCCATTACGAGAATGTTTTCAGGCTTCAAATCACGGTGAGTGATATTCAGCATATGGCAGTAATAGAGACCCGAGAGAATTTGCCTAAAAATCGGCATTGCCGTATCTTCATCCATTCGACCTTCCCGGTTGATGAGACCGAAAAGTTCTCCTCCGTCTGCAAATTCCATAACTAGATATCTAAAAAACGAAACAAAATTAGGACACGGCATCATAAGATGGAAAGGAACCAAGCGACTTACAGATTGGTTGCCGACTCAAAGACATCCAACAAGCCCACGATATGCTTGTGGTCCATAATACGCAAGATTGCAATCTCTCGCTCGTATGACTGCGGAATTCGAAGGTGCCCTCGTTTTATATCACGACCTTCATCGTGAGTATCACGAGAACGTTTTGGTAGGACTTTAATGGCTGCCAGCTCTCTGGTTTGAATGTTCTTGGCGAGCCTAACATGTGCATTCGCGCCTTTCCCAAGCTGTTTGCCTAAAATCCAATCGCCTATAATCTCTTTGCGCTGAAGTCCAGTACGAATGGTGCTATTGGACTTAGAAACAGGCAGGGGGGGGTCCCTTGAAGGCGGACTATCATATCTCATGATAGTATCAATTCCGGGAATATGATCATCAAGTGGTCTCTGGGGACTACTGTCCGGTACTTCAGTTTCAGAAACCACGTAACGCTCTTCGACAAAGCTGTCAAATATCTGCTGGTCTTCATGGTCATGGGTGTACTCATCGCTTTCGATTAGATCCGAATTTATGATAGGATAGTTCCCTGGGATATTTGAGCGCCCATCATTATTGGTGTTAATATTGATTCGACCTGGGTTGCCAATGAAACCGTGACGCTTGTGGTGACTAGACAGCCCGTTGGTAACGACAACTGGGAATGGCGATGAATTGAGTCGTTCCGTATCAACAACATCGGCTAATGGGGTACGAGGAGCACCTAATGGCCTCTGAGACCGAACACCTCGGTTTTCCTGGTCTTGGTTATCCATCGGCAGTTCTAGGGGTCTAACAGCAGCAATGGTATGTTAGCAATCATCATCTATTAACCAGCAGGACGAACAATAGAACAATCGGGGAAGACAACAGGATGGAATTGACTTACTTTGGATAACGGTAGTGATGATTAAATTATCCAAGGACAACGGACGTGAGGAAAAGGATGAAAGCTATGAAGATAGGAATCTAACAGCGGAGATTACGAAACTGTGAAAAGGAATAGGATCTCAGTTGCACAGTATGAATTACTGAAATATGGGCAAACGGATTCTGGAGATGGGGGTAGAGAAGATAAAGAGAAGATATGGTGATGAAGAGGAAGGAGAAGTAGAGGAGGAGGGTGAGAGAATTCCGGCTTTTGAAAGGGTTCTGCGCACTGCCGCAGGCAGTCGTCAGGTTTGAAGTTGAGGAAGGTCTGTCGTCGCGGCTGGTGCAGGCAGCATATGATATAGTACCTCAGCCACGGCGTCCGCAAATACATTCGAGGATGACAACAAATTGACATCAGCAAAGCCAACACAATTTGGGCTGCGCGGGGTCGAGCCAAAGGACAAGCCTTTCCACCAAAGCACATCTTCTACAGCATTTGGTTAGCAAAAACTGTGAGAGAAAGGCGTCGGGGCAAAAGGGGTACTCGTGAAGCTGCCTAATTTGAGGTCTTTAGGCAGGTAATTTTCTTGTGGAGGTGAGGTGGGTTCTTCAGGGCTGTTATCCTTAGCGTGACTGTCCAGCTCGCATTCAACTATTCGAGTATATGCTGATGATTGATTCTTAGTCAAGTGGCAGCTAATTGTGGTAACTAATTGGGACAACAATTGGGGTAAAAATTGGGCAGCCAATCTACTACGAGCGCTGGCTGCACTTTGTCTCGCCTCGTGGGTGTGGTTGAGGACAGACACGGGGCATATTTTCTATCTTTTCGCGGGCAGCTTAGGATATTCCATTGAGGTGGTCATTTTCAACGTCAATCTAACCTATAAGAGTACTCGAGAGTGCTCTAAAGTACATCTATAGTTGTATGGGCCAAGGTGGTGGTACGTATGCCAACTGGTTCCTAGAACCAAAGAAGATCAATTACTGTCCAGGATGGTCAGAAGAATGAAATTACACAGAAGCATTTACGGATTCAATAATGCCTTAGATTTTGCATCAATGGTGCACAAGTCGAAGCTTCCATCAACTAGAAGAGATGTATCTTCTGGTTTAGGTCATGTCCCGAGTCTCGTTTTTAAGGAGCAACACAAGAAAGAATGATGGGATTTAGAAATCGCTCCTAACTTACATCAATGCATCGCAGACACAATCGTGCTACAGTCGGCCATAAGCATAATTGGATACTTGAACGCATCGATATCTCCAGCATAAGAGAAAGATGGTTTTCAGTAATCTGGAGAATGAGAGAGCATATCTTTTTCCTTTGGATATTGGTATAGAGATCCTCATGAGCACTCCAGTCAAGACCTAGTACACGTTACTGACGATCAGATATGTACAGCTTTTTAAAACCGGATGTCACCATTAAACCCGCGGATTGAATCGAGACCGTCTCGTTCACTAGATATCAATCGGATCCGGAAATCCAAGGATCTATGCAGTTTGATGGTACGAACGTTAACCACTTATAATTCAGCTTTAGAACGGAAAACCTAACAAACTGAGCGACTCTAAAACGAGTAATGCTCTATATTTCTATAAAGTTGAGTTCTAATTCGGCCTTAAGAATTAATTGCTTTCACGAAGCATATGCTTAGAGCACAGAAGGCCAGACCGTATGGGTACGGTTTGGATTACTGCCAGAGCCATGTGAATCTCTGCCGATACCCGGATTTAGGACTGTCTGCATCATACTGGGAGCCCGAAGAACCAGAAGTTTCAGAATGGTGTTCTCAAGCACCTCCTACACCAAATCCTTTAGCTTCGACAATACCCCAAGGTGCAAGTGGCCCCGAGAAGCAACCAAGGGTGGCAAAATCCAATGTTTTGGATGGTCTGACGTTAACATAACCGTGGTGGATTATTTAGTTCTTCTCATCCTCTGGGAGTTGGGAAGATATAATGACCTGGGAGGGACTAGTTACAAGTATTAACGTTACTGTATATTACTCTATGTCCTTTTAGTCTATTTTTGCTTAAGTGCTAGTGTAAGCGGCTATTTTGTGTTTTACCACCGAAACATCCGGACATTAAGGCCTGTTCCGCTATAATTCAGTTGTGCAGGGCAGGGCGCCCAGGACAACGCAACTTTGGTTAACAATCGCTAGGGCTAATAGCCCACGTGGACAACGTAACTTCTCTACAGGGATACCGTCATATCTCAACCTACGGTACCGGCGTCAGTACGCGCAATATCGTCTAACCTCTCCAACTGTCCGGATGACCTCTCTTCTCAAGAACCGGCTCGCCCGCCTCCTCTGGCCCCTCTGACTTCCGGATAACCTCTCTTCTCAAGACCTCGCCGTTATCCACAGACACCTTGACAACGCTGCTCATGAAGAGATAGACGTCAGACTGATTTGCAGTTTTGTACACCATATCAAGGGCTTAGACCAGCGGAACCTGTTTCAGTAAATCCTAAAGCATCTGTTCCGTCCGGCTGACGAACCCGCCAGTTCGCGAACTGTTAAAGACCGGTTCGCAAACTTTTTGCTCGGGTTTTGAACTAGAGAAATGTTCGCGAACTAGCCATTTTTGGCGAACTCAACACATGTTTCTAGTGAGATGCTTCTCTATGGGCTCTCTAAGTCGTTCCTAAATATTTTTTACTTACAAGGAGCTTTGACCAAGGAATGAAAACAGCCTGCGCATGAGAGCACTCTAAATAAGCACTTCCTATGTATACCTACCCGTCGGACCTTTTATCCTTCCCATCACCCTCACCCCTCACCGTCACCTCTGCATTTGAGCTTGTTCCTGTGTTCTTCTGTTGGTGTAGAATGTCATGATATGAGTGTGGAGCCGAGCGAAGAAGCAGTCATGTTGAATTACATCTGCATATATACTTAACTGTCAGTTGTAGTTACAACTTTGATTCTATTCGCCTCATAACTTAAGGGGTTCGCATATTGGCTATGTAGTTTACAAACTAGCCACAAGTCCGCGAACCAGCGTGGTTCGTCAACCGGACGGAACACATCCGATCAATAAGCTCGACGAGTTAAAGCTTCATCTACTGACCACAATTATGACTCCTCGTAAGTATTCTACATCCATCAGGTTCATTATAAATTACTAACGCCTCCCAGTTCTCGCAACGGAGGGACGACCCCCACCACCTCGAGAAGAGATGCGTAGGATAATTTGAGGAGTTGAAGGTTGCTCCCCTTCCTGCGAATCGAAATGAGCAAGCAGTCCTTAAAGAAAGATGCCTTAGTCGTGATTGTTACCGCTGTACCATCTCCGGGACCGTAGAAAAGAAGCACGAAAAGAAGCACCCTGGGTTGCCTTCTAGTTACACTGGAATGGCACATATTCTCGCATTCGCGCTAGGAAAATTTGACGAAGACAATTCCCGTCAAGTGAGTAAGCCTGGGTCGTTTTAGAATATTACTGGCTAACCGATGTATAGGTAAAGGAGAAAGCGGTGGTGTAGGACGCGCTTCTGGCCTACTTTCCTGAAATCAAAAACTGTGAGGGTGTATCGGATGTCTGATGGGGGAGGTTTATGAAGCGTTTCTGCCAGCGTTGATCTCTTTTATAATTCTGGTTTGAATCTGTGAAGGAATTAGATAAAGGAACAGGAGCTGAAGTCTGAGAAGGGTTCGTTATTTGTATGACGGAGAAGGGTCTTAAGTAGGTGTGTAGTTATAGTACTTTTCTTGCATGGGATGATGGAAGAGCGGTGGCGTTACAATTGGCGTTTGTTTCTGTTTTCCTGCTGTATAATATATCTCAGCTACTTTTAACAGCTTATACGTATTAATTGGAAATCTGATGAGTAAGAAACTTACCATCTCATCCAGTGGAGTTGGAAGACTTTCCGGCGGTGGAATGGTAAGGTAGTCATGACGTCAGCAGCATCCTGTTATATTTGTCTGTCAATACTACTATTGCTCTATTGCTTTCATAGCTCAGCGCATTATTCTTCTCGACATTCGGCATCTGGGATGTGAAATTTTGTCCCGCGAATACTAGATGCCTATTCTAAGAACAGGACAGTTTCTCAGAATGCGCCAGATATGGTGAGCACAATTGCATGCGCGAACCAAGGGTGTCGAGTATCAAATATTGCATTGACGAATACTACTTCCTTTCGGGTCGTGCCCGAGAGCGGATCCGGTTCGTACAATTGCGAGTCACCTCTAGCTCGAGATCCGATAGAAACTTGAATAATATGGAGTAGCGAGTTCCATCTCGTCATAGACTTCGTGAAATGGCCATGGGGACTTCTGGTCGAGCGTGCATCTCCATCTGTCTTGATGCGGGAGCTAGGTATGGGGAGGTAAAAGGATTCACCGCTCTGCACATTTAGCCATACTGAGGGCGTTTGTTACTTCCTCCGGGGCCGGCGTATCCGAGATGGGATGCAACACTAACCACAAAGTCGACACCAGTCACAAAGTCCATATCAATCACAGATCCACACTCCCATTTCGGGCTCGAAAGCCAGTTTGAAACACGGGCAGCACCATGTAGCCTTTCCCACGCAACTGAAATGTGAAGGTAGATAATACTGTCCATATTTTCCGAGCCACTAACCTGTTTGAACAGATGGACATTGCCACTGTCACTAGCTATAAGTGTCATTTCAGTGACAGATATCACGCATAGGAGGTTATCGCCTTACAACAACCATCCGTGTAGGTCAAGCAACACGATCTATTGACAAATACAATAATTAGCTCATGCTCCTCCTCCTCGAGAACTGCGCGATAGCATCCTATGCTTTGCTAGAATTAAGATACGACACACTGTTCATAATCACACTTTGCAGCAGCTGATCCTCTTGATTGAGGATCAATGGCTTGCAAAAACCGCCACCCTAGCTCGAGTTCGAGAGAAGAGGGGGTTATGTCAAATGCCACCATTCATTTGAAGAGGGTTCTACTGTTCTGGAGTTACCAATCCATCCTTCCAAGTTTACCAACACATCACACTTTCACCGCCGTCACACCAGCACATAATCCTGTGTTTTTTACAAAATTATTTGGAATGTACCTTGTACGGCAGTTTGGTTTATTGTCTCAGACAAATGACACGACTACACCTCTCCTCCCACATCCTTCTTTCAGTTCCTCCCCTGGTCCAACATGTGGTCCAAATTACCTCCAGCCGCGCTACAACTTATTTAGCCAACATTTGATCTTATTTTGGGATGCGGTAGGTGCAATTCAATGGGATGTGAAAACAAGGACGGACGGAAATATTGCAGCGGTTTTAATGCACAGGGGGTTGGTTGATCAGTAGTGATCAGCGTATGGGATACATTTGCTGCACACCATTTTTGATGCGGGAGTTATTTTGACTTTGGCTTAGTGTTATCAACTGCACAAGGCCGATCCCCTCCGGCAGATTCTGCCCTATCGACTCTTACCAAATTAATAGCAAGACTGTCAGTGCTGTCTTGCCGGCAGCACATCTCAGGAGAGTAATTCTCTGGCTGCAGGTGTAACACAAGGTGCCGATGAGTATGATCAATCACTTCAGAGAGAGCGGTGAGAGGAAGTGGAAGAGTAGCAGATGGACTATATCACAGAGGGGAACGGGGAATTGTGAGCTTATCCTAGTCAGTGTCATGTTGGGCCACCGGAATATCATTCTGGTAGCTCTTCTTTGTTGCCAGTCATCAACCAGCTGGTATATGTACTCATACAGCAAATCTCCTGCGCCCGATAACAAACTGAGATACCTACCTAGGATAGCTGAAGCAACACATCTTTATCGCTTGGCAGAATGTGCAACTGGCTTGCGTGTATGCATTGCAATCTGGCACCTAGGTCATCACGGTCACATATCCAAGTCTATGCAGCTCAAGGTACGAGTCTTAATCAAGACTTAAGTAATTACTGTGCCCAGAAACTAGTGTGAGATAATAGGTCTGTTGGGAGTCATGAATTCTTGAATTTGTTGCGAAAATCATTGCTTCGATGGAGAGGATACTCTCGCCAACGTCTACCCAGCAACCGAGACTACACGAGCCTATGAATTGTCAAAAGGGCACTCCATTGCCACTAAAAATCAATCTCTGGTCACCAAATAAAGCTTGAAAGGTCGCAATAAAGTCCCACGACCTCCAAACCATCCGCCCATATTACATGCAGTTCCAAACACGCTACCCTTTTCCCATCGTCGATTGCCTTAGCCTAGTGCGCATCCATCTGCACATCAATTTTCACCCTCCACGATACATACCGAGTGACATCCCATGCCCACTTGACATCTCCACCCTCCACCCGATCGAACCAGAGTTACGATCGGCCACCGAAGAGGAATTTCGGCCACACCCTCCAACCTTGGCTTCGGTAGACGGCAAGTTTGGGTGTTGCATACGTAATGTATCCATAAGGTACAAAGCCAAGCCATGTATAACCGCCCGACATGGATGTATGAGTGTAGGAGTACATGTGCATAGGTAGCGCAAGTGAGTGATGACTCAAGTAGTTATGCGTGCATACAACTGCAGTATTAGCACAGTACGGCATACTCTCGATTGCAGCCGGGAATTCCCTACAATTTTATGTACCGTCACGGTAAGAAAGTGAGTATACACGCTAAGGTAATCGGGCTCCCTCCAGTGTATACTCACTTTCTTACCACGACTGTACGATCTCCCGGAGAAGACCGCGATGTGCAAGCTCACGGATACCAATCCTCTTCATCGGCTTGGTCCGCGTATGCAGCTGCACTCCTCCGAAATATTGATGCGTCAGGAAAGCTACTAGTCCGTAGCCTGACATCAACGCCAAGCGGAACAGATTCTGCAAATGTGGGTATTTGCGAAAGCGGATGCGACGAATCTTGTACAGTACTGGTGGATCGCAGGGTGGACTGGTGGAGGGTCATTACACAGGTACGTTCTGTGAACTGGGTCCTGAGAAAATCTTAAGACTTTTCAAGACTTATATACATGTCCAGACCAAGCGGAGGAGGTTTCATTACAGAGACAGTTTTCTCGAGCAGGCGGTGTCTGTCCAGAAGGCGCAACTGCTTTATTGACACCTAAGCAGCAGCGATTCTGTTTATCAAAAGCTGGAGGGTTGAAAAGTAGAAGCTGAGGGGCAGACAACGTACTCGAGTGCGCTGTTTCCGCTTTCCGCAAAGACGGAAGAGTGAAGGACAGGATCTGGAAGGTGGAGCTCAACATACCAAAACCAGAGGGGTCAGGGAGGACAAGCCCAAGGAGGAGGAGGCGGAGAAAGCTAACTGGACTATAGCTAATAGCAACCGTATGTTGTCAATAAACAATACAGTTGCTCTAGTGGTGCACTGGTGTTCGAACGTTCAATGACCTGAGGTATCGCCAACAAATCTTCAGATATTGGGATATTGTTAACTCACGCAATCACGGCTACCACCAGTACCTAAATACTGCCTCCGACAAAAAATAAAAGATTAGCAGTACCGCTTTATGTGATAACTTTGCTGACTCTCCAAGCTGATACCAAAAAGATGGGTGACGATGGATGACGTCATGTTATCCCAACCTCATCAACTTTGAAATGATTCACCACCACCACAAACATCCACTAAGTCAAAGCAGCGCAGCATATGATACTAGATGGGACGAGACCGGTCTTGGGGTCTCGTGGCTGGTCAGTCTTGCAATTTCGAACTTCGTCAGAGGCCATCTCGCGCTTGAGATCTCCCTCGCCAACCACCCTATTACGAACTTCTAGCTACATCGCTCGTCTACAGCCTTTGTCATTTTACTTCGGTATATTCACAAGGCCGTTATACTAGTCTCGGTCAGACGCACTTGTTGGGTGAGCGGCTAATCGAGATTACAATCATACCAAAAGGAAATTTATCATTCTCGGACGGTCGTATCAACCTCATCTGTCGTTACAGAATACACCTACGGAAATATACGCCACGTTCTGTTGAGCTACTCCAAGTAACTAGGTACGGGTACTCATTTGACTTCCACTCTTCCGTGGAGGTAGCTAAGCCTCACGCCTCCTAGTTACTCCTTCTTTGGTGCCGAATCCCCATATACAGTATCGCCCGCAAACGACCTCTCCCCAGCTGGCGTACACTCTTCTGCATACTTCCTTATCAGCTTCACCTCCTCATCGGATATCTCTACCTTTGCAGCACCATCGTTTTCCTACCCCCCACGCCGGTCAGCACTCGTTTTCCAGCATGCAGCTACACAGGGAACGCAAACCTCTAGTATAGCCTTCCTCTTGGTCCCCGGGATCACAAAGAAGTCCTCTCCCTGCGCAAGAATCCACGCCAATGTAAGTTGGCCCGTCGTGCACCCCTTCTTTCTCGCCAGCTCTGCGATGCGCTCAACAAGTACAAGATTCTTTGAAAAGTTCTCCTCGGAGAAACGCGGCTACCCCTCTATCAGTATAAAGAGATACAGGTGTGTTTTCTGAGATGAGAACATACAAACATATGCCGGCGGCTATCATTCGCAGCAAAATCGTTAGGGGACTTAAACGTGCCGGTCAACAACCCTCTCCCGAGCGGCGAGTATGCAACAATAGCGATCCCTAGCTCCCGACAGGTCGAAAGCACGCCTATAGCCGGGTCTTCGATCTCTAACGCAAATGGCGAGTACTCGAACTGCACGGCAGTTATGGTATGCACCGCGTGTGCTCTACGAATCGTATCCGCCGACGCCTCCGATAACCCAATGTACCTTATCCTTCCGGCGTCTACATACTCCTTTACCGCAGCAATGGTCTCCTCGATTGGGATGGTGCTGTCAATGCGGTGCACATAGATCAGATCAATCACGTCGACGCGGAGTCGTCGGAAACTCTCATCGATGCATTCGCGTACGAATGCGGCGTCCCCACGGCCGCGGAACCCGCCGGCGCCCAAGAAGCTCCCGAATTTAGTCGCGAGGAAGATCTGCGGGCGCAGATCAGGATTGACGGCGAGCCAGGAGCCGATGAGAGTTTCTGAGTCGCCGTAGATGCTGGCTGTGTCGATGTGGGTGCTTCCTAGGGTTACCGAGTGCGTGAGTATGCTGTGGCGCTCTGAATCTTGCGGGGCGGGCCCGTAGGCGATGGAAAGGCCCATTGATCCATATCCTGCAATTATGTTAGCTGTGTAGAAGAGGCGGGCAGGCAGGGAGGCGGGCCATCTACCAATAGCGGAGACTGCGGGGCCGTTTTTTCCGAGCTTGCGAAAGGGAATGGACATTGTAAGTGTATGGGTTGTATGAGATAGTTGAACAATCCCGATCTTAGGGAAGCCATTAGTGGCATTTTATATACATTTTACTTTTGTGTATTTGTTTGTCAAAATCCTGTAGCCGGAGTTATCGGGCTGGAGTTAGTGTCCCTTTAACCCCATGTATCCAGATCTGGGACATAAGTCCGCCTGATGAACAGGAGTTCCGGGCGCATCGTTAGAATTTATATGTAATCACCTTGAAAAGTCGATATCCACCGCGTGCAACGCAGACATTAGGTATGCACCGAAGCAGAGAAGTGGCCACGGATGTTGTGGTGGACGATGTAATTTATCCGGCGCCTCCAACCTCTAAACGCGATTGCCGCTCTACAGCGCATGCGCGGAACTAGTCTGATCGTACCCTGCGTCTTGGGAATGTTTCATCTTACAACCGGCCAAATGTGGGCGAGGAAAAGGCTGGGGGGCAGTGTTTGTCAGAAACGAGATATCCGTTCTTGACCGAGTTAACTCAGGACTTATGAGTGATAACTTATGACTAGCTTTAACCTTGGGATGTTTGGGTGTGAGTTAACCCAGCGGTAAGCCCAAATGTGAGGCTTTGGTAGTTGCACCATCAATTAGAAGCTCATTTGTTCGAGATAAAGGATATGTGAAACGACTACGGCTTTCTGGGAGATACTCGGGTCAGGGTAAGACCGTAGCTATAGAATATCAAATTTGGTTTCTAAGAATCTTAACGACTGGAATGAGTAGACCTCTGCCCATGATTCTTGTAGGATAGAATTATTTTGGGATTTCCCTTAATTTCTTCGGCTTGTTTTTTACTATAGTTTGCTCTAAGCTCTTGTATGCTATTTCAATTGTACGGCATCACTCGTGTAGCCCTAGTCTTACTTGTCTAGGTTCTTGTATATGGGGGAATAAGTAGCTGTTCCGCGCGATGTGGATAAAAGAGGGTAAAAGGATGGGTGCTACAGGTTTTGAACCTTGATGTTTAGAGCACCTGGCGTTTCGAACACTTGACATTTATCGTCTCTGGCGTTTATAGCACCATGTACTACCAGCTAAGCTAGGCATTTATATTTATTGAAATATTCGGACCTTGACAGCCAATTAAGCTTCTTAACACGTCCAGTCAGCTCAACGGTATTAGTTGTACTCGTGCAATCGCATCAAATTTCTTCCAGTACAGGCTCGTTGTAAAGGAACTCTGGCATGGAGAATATCTGGATGAAAACCACCAGAAGGGGGACAGCGGCGACGCAATTCACTAGAAATTCTAATGAATCCCAATCTGATGCATACAGTTATACGGACAGACAAGAGGAAGAAAATCTAGCTGCCGAAACACCCATCTCATCAAAACAGACACTTGAGAAAGTAGAAGGAAACAAATTCTACCCTTCTTCAATGATGACATGAACAAGATTGCAGCCCCGGTCATGTTTCCATCAAATAAGGCTAAACTTGTTCCCAACCAGAGTGTCTAGCAGATCTATGTGTTCAACCTTTATCCTTCGTGACTACTTCTCGTAGGTGCTGTGGTGTATAAGACGCTCGCGAACTGGAGGAAGATCTTGGACGAAGCTCGGAGAGGTATACTACCACGATCAGCACTGATCTATTTTCTGAGGGCAAATGGTTTGTTTACTCAAGTTGCACATCGCTGCGCTGAGGAGCAAGCTTTGGTTCTTGAGAAATGTCCCATACTGCAGGAGCGGGGTAGATGCAGAAGAACAGCTTCGTGTTAATTAAACCTTTTGGTGTTTGGGGAGGAAAGGTGATGACAAGCCCGAGGCCTCGTCGATGAAAGTGGTATGTCTTCTCTGTGAGAAAGAGGGCTCTTCACTGCGTAGTCCTGGATTAGGGCCCATGGTCAGTGTTCGAATGCGGTCGGTCTGACCAATGATTTGGCCTTGCACCGATAGGTACTTGATTGTGTGGCTATTCATACTTATTGTGAATAGTGAAAGATTTACAGGATCCAAACTGTCATTACAAGTACCCTAGCATATCCGAAGGATACGATCTATGTGGACCGGTATCCATGGACCCAACGGCAATACATCGGACATAAAGACATCCAGGCCCCGATTAGAGAGAATAGTAATAGCAATGTTGCAGCACCCAGGATGAAGATGCTGAGAGTTTCCAAGCTCTCCGGCTCCACATGCACAGTACGGAAGTAGTTCCACCACCGAATAGACAGTAACGTTACTCTACACATGACACGTTTCATGCGTTCGCAACGCTCTGACTGCAGTGAGATCCTCCCCGATGCACCCGCGCCTAAAACGTTCACGCACAGAAGCTCGTGTTTCAAGAGCATGGGCGTGTGTGAAAGTTGCTCCAATCAAATGGGTAGGAAGCTTCGGAGTGGGAGATGGCATGCACATGGTTTAACTCCAACCTAAGTTTTAGTCCAGTAGGATAAGTCATACCAGCAGGAAGTCGGCGTCAACATTCAGCTCGACATTTAGGTGAGTTTCAGGTGCTTACGCACATGCAAGCAACTTTGAAATTTAAGCTGAACGCTGAACAGCTCTAGTACGATAACGATTAAGACTACCCTGCGTTCCCCTCCAATCATTCGAAAATTACGACCACCATGTGCGCCTCCCCAACTATGACCAATATTCAAACGTGTACGACTTTGCCTCTTGGTCCCACGCGTTCCAGACCGCCACCACGCCATCACACCACACCATCCCCATATACAGCGGCAGACAAAACGCACCCATTCCTAGCTTAATCAATGGCACGGCCCAAGCCGGTATCGTCGGCTTAAACTCCCCAGACTGTCCTGTTATCGATCCCAACCATTGGCAGAAATTGTTCACACAGACCAGTAGAATGACCACCATCATGAAGTACGGATAGTACGGGAGGAGATATAAATTTATTTTGACCACAACTTCCAGGAGACATGTGTGAAGAGCCAGAATAGGCCATAGAGGAATGTAGCTGAAAGGAAAAAAGACGAACGGTTCCGTGGGGTATTCTATGTATGCCATTTCGGCGTATATTAGAGAAAAGCAAGGGAGGGGGGATATATGACTTCAATGATAGAGGTGGGAGGCTTCGAATTAGAGGGGTAGGTGAGAGGTGATGGGCTTTGTCTCCCTTCCAGTCATCATGGTTGCAAGCATGAAACGCCCCACAAGATCTACGCGGCTTTGTTCTCCGAGTTAAATGGCGGCGCCGCGCACTTCAGAAGGACGAGAGGCCTTGATGCTCATCGCTCTTGATATTGCATCAGGACAAGGCAACAATTAGGATTGTGGCGGACTTGCATCGAAAGAATCACATGCAATAGGCCACCGACACAATAGAGACAACCATGGGAAGAGGAAGAGAAGGTGTCTCAAAAAAAATCGAGGTGGCAATAGCCAGTCCAGCGATATAGCCCATACTAGATAGCTTTGCCGGGCGGATAGTATCGCACAAGGTAGGATGGCCGAGTGGTTAAGGCGCTGGTTTTAGGTCATCGATTCGAACACCAGTTGGAAACAGCGTGGGTTCAAATCCCACTCCTATCATTATGTTTTGCGCTCCTATTGTTCGATTGTACTCTTTGTGGTTGAGGGGCGTAGGAATATCAGTGGCGCGCTGCAAGGTAGGCGATAATTTTTCCACGGAACCTTGAACTATAATTTAACGAACAAAAGTTGGCACGAGGTGAACGAAGTAATTCGTTGAAAGTGTGCAAACATGCTGAAGGATATGGAGACTAGGCAAACCAATGGGAGAAATAGAGATACTTTGGCCTGGCCTCTTGGATATTGGAGGAAATGATAAGGGATTCATGACTTCCTTCTATTTACCTAACTAAATTATAAACTACTGTAGGAACCAAGTACATATATGTATAACTTAAATTTTAGACTACATAATATTACGCCTCGGACCATATTCTTTACCAATAAATCCTGCACGACAACTCCGCAAGATGCAGGTGGGTACCCTCTTAACAGTATTATCATATATGCATTAATAATATTGATATCCACCGTTCCCCTTGCCCGTCAGTGATAGCTCGTTACCCACGGCATTTCCCATGTAGCGTTGGCAGATATCCTTGACGCCGGAGGTGCAAGTGCCCTTGATCATCGTTTTATCTATTTCTTCCTTCAGCACTCAAACCGTTCCCGCTCTGGGAGTGGGATTACGAGCCTCCGTAGTTCGCATTGGTTCCTACAAACGGTTTCCAACCCTGTGCTATGACTCCGGTAGCCGTGAAAGTACGCCCGTACTGGGTTGCACAGTTGCCACATGAGTGGTAGAGCTTGCCGAAGTTGGTGACAAAGAAATCGGTGACAGACACAGTGCCACCACCGTTATGCTGTATTACTTTGTCTACGGCGTTGCAGGCTCCTCCTCCGATGTAGGAGGTGCCCGAGGCTTAGAAGATAGTAATAGCGTCCTCGTATACATCTTCAAACTAGATGTTGCGGATAGTGCAACTTCTAAGGTAGTGGATGCCTATGGTTTGGGCTGACCCCTAGGATTCTTAGTTTCGGGGAGAGCTCGGGGGGAAGTTATCATTACTTTGCAATGTTCCGCCATTTTTTATGAGGAAAACCTGGAAGGAGAGTCAGCATTACAATAATAAACTGGAGGATATACTTCTGTACAGCATAAGCAGACCCTCTTTCGTTCGATTAACACCTATCTGTGTTTTATTAGCAGCATTTCTTGAATACTGAGATATACAGGTAGCTGTACTGTTCCTGTTGAACCATTTCATCCTACCATCATAGGTCCCCGAAATGACTATGGAGTTAGGTAGTGTGGTGCTGGAAGCAGCATAGGGTAAAACAGTCGTAGCAGTTGCAGAAATGCCCACCGTGAATAAGGAGGCGGCGACAGCGAGGATGGATGAAATCTTCGTCATGATAACAATGAATGGATTGGCTGCACACGGAAACAAAAGTCCTACACGGCAACCTATGCCACTCTCTTTAAAAGAAAAATTATGAATTTGTAGCAGTTTATGACCTAGCACATGCATTTTTGCCTCGAATTCAACCAAATAAATCTAATTATTAGTTTCTCTCTGCTTCCGGACCAGCGTGCAGAGGACACAAAAGTTTGTTTTCCGGGTTGCAGCCTGGCCGCACTGATAACACCCCACCGAGATTCCCAGCTGCTTGCTCGCTTCGATAGGTACGTACCAAGCAGAGAAACTCGAACCACATCTCCCGAGCGACAGCATACGAGCGCCGATGGGCGCTTGCGCAGGAACCGTAGGCTGTGGTCTGCTCCGATGCCTTGCCGGCTTATTTTGTGCTTTTTTGACCCGGGGAGATTCTCATGTGACGTGAGAGCGAAAAACAACGGACCGGACGGACCGGTGGTTTATATGTAGAATTGACGAGGTGCGGGTGTAATGTGGGCATCCGGCCAGCTGCATTATTCCTGCCATCAGGGGTAGTTCAACCGAGGTGGTTCGGCCTTCATGAAACCCCCAAGCAGTTCAAATTTACCTACCTTCGTACGATGCCCAAACGGTACATTTTGCCGAGTGAAATGATAGGCAGACGGCTACAACCGAGTGATAATAAGTTATGCTGTGCAAGAGTGAGATAAAGAAGTGGCTTGAGGCTAAAGGTCAACTTGTACGTACCTTACTGCTCGCTACACCAATCTTTGATTAAGCCGTAGGACCTGCAGATGAGCTAGCGAGGATCGCGTGTACAAAATGTGGGGTGCATACTGGAGAAATTCTCGGAGTTGAGTGGGTTTATCCGGAGCTATCCCAACAGAAAACGCACTACGCCCGAGACTTAATTATATAGACATATTCTAGCTTCCAGTGTGCAAGCATTAGTACCAGAATATGCATCCTGTGAGACATGGTTAGATGCAAACCTGGAGTGGTAATGACTGAGCGTTTTCCTACTTGTTAAGGCAAGCTCGATGCTTGCATATTCTGGTTCTAAATGCTGGTAGCGAGTATATGCCCTGCAGAAAAGGTTCCTGCAGAAGCACCGGTAAACGCCGCCCTCCGGTCCGACGCGAGGACAGAATCCCCGAGACCTCCCCTGTTTCAAGGCAAGACCCCACTACTAACTATTGTGCTAGGGTTGTCAATTAAGAATCATTGGGTATACATCCCAAATACAATACCGGTATCTGTACATGGATGTGCATCGTCCAAGCACTTTTGAACGAATATAGACATACGCTTGGAGGAACCTAACCAAAGAACTAAAAGAGTAATCACCGCAGGTCTCGAGCCTACGAGCTTGGTGTTTATACCACCTAATATTTACAGCACCAGCCTACTAGCTGAGCTAGTATGTTGTTGATTCATTGGTCTGAATCGCTGAATTCCCAATGCATGGAGTAGCATTAATTGGCAGTTCAACTGTCTACGACAGGCAGCCCTAAACCTACCACTCTATAGTAAATATCAATGTCAGATTCGCTGTACTGCGAGACAAAGATAACCATAAAAAAGAATGGCAGAAGGAGGGGAGCTCCCCATCTAGCCGGCTGTCCGGAGGGGGAGGGGAAATTGGGCACTGCCATTCCCTATTTAGAGTGAACACAGAATGATTAAAAGAAACAAACAAATAACCATAAAAAAGTGATCACTACAGGTTTCGAGCTTGTAAGCTTGATGTTTACTACACCGACTGTTATAGCACCATGATCTACCACTTAAATTAGAGTGTTATTGTATATCCAATTGCGTTATGGGACCCTGGAGAGTACGGGATCCCCAATAGCAGAAGAGTACAATAACGATCACTTCTACCAGTCTCGGTACCTATTCTTCTGATATTATTAAAGGACCAAATGCCAAAATAAACCCCTCAGGACGTGTATGTACGGTGTGAACAACGGCGTGTGGAATTTTCCATGTTTTTGTTCTGCAGCAAATAGACCAGGAACCAATATACATCTATACTTTTCTCAGTCTAATGCCGTATTGACTTGACTATAAGACGTTGTATTAACATACGTAAGCCATTGCGGGAGTCCGTGGCGTAGCTGCTCCCCGCAGATTTACCTATACGATCCCTTGTTGTCCATTGAAGACTGTATACATGCCTTGTCTCGTCTCCATGATTGAGAATAAGGCATACTGATTTGCGTAAGCCACCTCAGAGGCAGTGGGCTTCGGTACGAGGTCCCATGGCGTGGCTAATCCTCATGGTTTTAGTACATACAGTCCCTGATCGTCGGTTCTACCTAGTATGGAATAAGCATAAACCTTGTCTTGAGCTCGTCTCTAGCCTCGTTCACGAGCGGGGTAACGAGATGTCAACCCGGTAGACTAGAGCCTGGACGAGGCAACACATGTCCTCCTAAACCGAAATTTGAATTTGATACCCTTTAATTCGCGGGGATGGTTCTCCACACGTGCACTCTAGCCAGCCTCCTCAGCCAGATCCTGCTTCTTCGGCAATGCTCAACCATGTGACGCGGGGTCAACCACTCTACTTACATATGATAACGACACATCGTTATTGCGTTTTCGTCAAATCTACGACGATGCCATCAACTGGAATCCACGAGCACCCCGGGTTTTTCTCGGGGCACGGACTGGTTACGTACCACAACGAGTTAGCATTATGAGCTCCTCATCGCCCATGAAGTATCTGCATGTGAGTAAGATTACCGGCGTATACTCGGTACTCGTGATCGGGGTTTAGATCTAGAAGCAAAGGGTCAACATGCAAAAGGCTGTATCTAGTAATTTTGGAGCACCATATCAAGGAAGTCTCGGCCACTCAGAAGTTTCGTCATTTCCCTTCCCCAAATACTGCAATTTTGAGGAACAATGCACGCACATCGATCATGAATCTCTAGTACAAATGTTGCGGATGAACTCGATTCCGGGGTCTGGAGAAGCGTCCGGAGAAGCGCACTTAATATGCCGTAGCCATAAGTGGCAGAACGTAGAATGATTAGATAAAACAAAACCAAAGTAGCATGTACACTTTTAAGTTTCGAAATTTCTCTCCATTGCGAAGATAGGTAAATATGGATGGCTTATCATGCTGTTGCTTCTCCAAACCCCAGTACCGAGTACTTTACAGGTGCAGTTTGAGTACTTTCAATAACTTGGACTTACCCAGAGAAATTTTGAGTTTCTTTGGTGGGTTGCTGCTGTGTCGGGCAGCAGTTCGAGAGGGTCGAAGATCGGAATCAAAACTAGCACTAGCCCTCAACCCTCAGCCCTAAACATCGAAAGTGAGGGAACCCCGACCCCAAGGTGAGTTTTTGATGAGGGAGTTTCAGCGTTGGCCTTCACAGTGTACCTAAGCGAGGGGTTTTTTTTCGATATGACGTTTTTACGGAAATTTTGGTGGCCATAGCCAGACAACATGGCTTGGGCTCAAAGGAAAGGCCACGGGGAGACGGAGTCTTCAGAAACCCCGATTCCCTACGAATACAAACGTCTACTTTAGCCGATCCAAACGAAAGCTATGCAGTAAATTATAGGCGTCTTACGATACCCAAAGATTGTGACCCGGGGAGGAATGTCTACTACGGGGGCGGACCTTAGATAATGCCCCCGTTAATTGCTGTATAATACTGTCGGGAAATGACTTTCTGCGAGCTTCAACCCTTCGGCAACTACATATGTAGTTGGCCAGAAGTACCGACGGGTTTTCTCACTTATCTCCTAGATAGCCCCGACTCTGCATCGCAGAACCGACGCGGAATCCGGACATCCCACCGCCCGCTCCCAACGTGGTATAGAAGCTTACTTTTTCCAACATCGACATTCAAAAAAATTACCTAACAAACAATCTTTCCCAACTCCCTTCCGCATGCTTCCACCCATAGGTAATTCTTTAAGTGTGCGCCAGATTGTCGGTATATTGTGGCAGCCGTTACCCGTCACGAGTGGGCGCCACATACGCAAAGCGGTAGTTAACCCAGCAAGCCACCACCACCCACCCTTCACCATCACCATCTGTCAACACACAAGGCAGTAGAAGCGCCACCGATCAGATCCACATCCTCCGATGTCAATCAAGCCCTTCACTTATGTCCACCACAACGAGTGATTGACTGGCATGCCACTGTTCCACCACCATTTGCCATCCAGCTGCCAGGCGCAAAAGATCGACGAAGACATCGTGGCTTCGGCCCGCCCATCGTCAAAGAACTCAGCGGAAACCACACTCTTCAGCCATGGAAACACAAAACAATTACATTGTGGAGATTATACTGCTGGTGGGTGTGTTGCATGAACACCGCGTCATCATCCCATTTGCCGATGCAATAATAAAACCTGCTACGACTTCCAGTCCTGGAGAAGGAAATCTGACCGGCGATATCTCCAGCGTGCAAATTTTTTTCCTCTTCTATCCCCTTTCGGGCCCACATGAACGAAGGGAGGGAGGAGCAAATAAGCATGAAGTGAATAACGGTCGTTTTGGCACAACAATTGCACTACTAAAAGGTGTGTGGAGCTCGATAGCCAAGTGTGAGAATCATCTATTACCACGGAATTCACCACGGAACTATCCACCTCACTTTCCTCTACAAAGTTTAGTTCTTCCTTCTCCTGAGACACTCCAAAGACAGTCGGAAGCGGCATCTAAGGTATCTGCTGTAACGCGTATGATCTTCGCCCACATGAACAAGACACCCAATCCACGGCGCCGGGAAAGACCCATCTGTCAACTCCACATGCGCAGCAGTTTCATGTTTTTTAGCAGGATTGGCGGGGTATCAGTCTTCCCAAGACTTTTTTCTTGTTTGGGTTGCTGCATGCGGGCCGCCGTGTTGGGCGATATCTTCCAATGCCAGTTGCACATCATGTAACCGAGTTGAATGTAGGACAGAACCATAGGGATGGGGGGAAAAGGGTTATATATGGTTCTAGTTAGAGGAAACTAGAGACGCATAACATGAGAAATTGGCTCACTGGAGCGCCGGCTCGGCGGGTTCGGTTGTTGTTTCTGGAAGCAACAAGAAGAAGCAAAAGCCCAGGGTAAAAGTAACCCTTGTGTCTCTGAATCTCATCGCGCGTTACACCAATGCAGCGCCTAGATTCCAAAAGCAAATGACTGTCAATCCGTTGCCTTCCGCCCGGCAGTCCTCACGAAACTCTCACTGCTTTGGCGCTGAGAAAGACTGGGGCGGATACACTTCCGTTAGTTGCCCACCACCCACCAATAAGGAAGTGATTCAGCTCAAAGCGTCGAGTCAGCCGAAAGTTCCTAATTGATGACATTGGGTGGAATGTTGCTGAGCTTGAAGCAGTTTTGCAGATAAAGATGATTTACACCTGGCAGAAACCATTGACTAAATCTTACGAAAGCGAGTGGTCTTGAGATGCGTACGATCGCAAGAGTATTGCCAGGTGAAGTTACTTTGTCTATCTATATGACAAGATCAAGATATTAGAGGCTGAAAAAGTCCTGTTTTTTTCGAGTGCCCGCTCACCCTCAAGAAACTAGGAAATGTAGGAGAATGCAGCTAGTAATCGGATTTGATGGATTGGTTGATTGCCATAACAAGTTGCAGCTGTGGTGGCAAAGGGATCATGCCGAAAGGCCTCATCACACCACCCCGAGCACGTTGCAGCGCCGCTCAACCAATTCCCCGGGTTCAAATTTTAACCCGAAAAGTCGGCCAAAAACATCTATAATCAGCATCATATGAGAATGTAGGAACTCGAGTCTCTTCATTATACCTGTACCCTCACCTATTCAGTATAAGAGCTGTGCTGAGCGGTGGAATTGTTGAAGCGCCAAACTGAGAAAATGTGCAAAATCAAAACCTTAGCCTACCTGCCTGCGCCGGCGGTTTTGATCGCTTCGCGACCGACCGTAGGGCGAGCGAGGCGAAAATCAAACGTTACACATATATATCGCTTCTTTTCATGGCTTCAAATTGAGAGCCAGGGGGTCCCTTGTTGAAAGGCGACCTCCACGTGGCCAGATATCTATGTTGTAATTCATGACACGGTTAATATATCGGCCCGATGAAAGGATGGAGGTCTCCCGAGTTCCCACTTAATAGCCGAGTTCGGCAGTAGTACGTCCAGCGATCTATAGGGTCGTACGAGCAGCGCGAGCAGTCCGGAAAGGAGCGCATCCCAATTGAGAAGCTGGAGAGCAAGAGGACATGATGACATGTATGTGCATATAGCAAAAGCGAAGTGGAGCCGCCTCTATTGCGACATGGCGGCGGGCCCATCATCGATATCACCGTTGAACCACCACGATGGGAAATTCAAGCTAAAGATCTGTCGGAAAGCGCCACCAGTGTGGAGCAATTATTACAGAGAATTGGCCATCCCGGCTCCACAAAGCAAGCCGCGATGTCAGTAAGGGACCACACGGCTCCTAAGCACCTTAAAACAAACAGCGGCCGCGGACGAGTGGGGTTACGTTCCAATCAATCCATGGAGAGAAAAAATGAGGGGTGGCAATAACGTAAGTTCGAATGAGTACCTATGGAGTACACGATTATTCTCGACTATTTGCGACTCCTCCGATGAAGCGGAGTGGGTATATGTGCAGGCTCGGAGACATAAAGCCGGAAGCTGGACTGGACGCATGTATCGCTCACATCGCATTCGTCGCTTTTGGAATGGCCCACATGATCCTGTAGTCTCAGTGCCTGCATGCTGAAGAATATCGATACATACTCCGCCAGACCAGCTAGGGCAAGAGATGCTATCGCTATCGACGGCGGCGTCGACCCAGGGTGTGGTTCTCTTAGTTCGCCGTCCAATTTTCTGCTAGCCAGAGAATCGAGATGAGTATTTGGTATTTGAAACGCCGACTCAAGGATTCGGCAGCTTGCTCTTTCTCAAGGATCGGTCTCGGGGAGGTGCCGTGAGCTCAAGGCGGGTCGCAACTGCTGGATGTCTCTCATACTGTAATAGTTCACCCTCAGAGCTGGGGTCGCTCTGGTGACATCGCGTGGCAGCCCAACCCGCACGTTCCACACGGTCGGTGCAATCTGGCAGGTGGTGGTGGTGCTACCTAGTCCGGAAGAGGCTGCACGAGGATCGTGACAATTCTCATTCGCTAACCCAGCCAATCTGATCGTCCTGTCCGCTAAGCGATGTGCTAGGCTGAAGAGTGTCTCAAACATTCTAGCTCACCCAATCAAGAAACAAAATGTAAGGGATTCGTCTGTGCACGCTAGACACCAAAAATGGACGAATTGATCCGTTTATCAGACGTTTGAGGGTGGGCCCAATGAGGTTGACAAATTTGCCAAGATCTCCAATATTCCCATTATTATTTTAGACCCGAATTTTGTTGTGCCTCTTTTTTTACTCGTGGTCAGAAAGCTTCAAGCAAGCTGATGCAGAGTACATGTTGCTGTTTCATTTCGTCCCATGTTTTGCTTACTTGCATCCCACCGAACTCTGCAACCCCACCCGTTTCCTTTTGCGTTCGCTGCGCTATCAGTCCTCAACATTCTTTGCGTTCTGAAGTGTGCGGATGAACCCCTTCAAGCCGAACCACTGCCGATTCTATAATATCTAGCGTTCGTCGCCACCCACGGTTCCCCTCTATTGAGATAGAGCAAGCATTCAATTGGTTACTCCACTCCATCGTCAAACGACTCCCTGGAGCAATGCGTAAGGTACCAATTGCAACCGATCAAGATACCACGCGATTTGTCCGTCATCCGGCATGATACCTGTATCTCCACACCCATGGGGTTGGTTGCGGCCTCCTAGTGACCTGTGTCTCTGAGACTTTGTCTCAATTGTGCAGAACATTCATTTCTTCCTTCGTTATCCGCAAAGTTGAACAGCAAATTGGGAGGAAATTGTTCCTAAGCCGTCCTCACACAGAGTTCCTCTCGCTCCGTCAGCCCTTGTACCGCCTTGCTCCATTAAGTAAATAACATGGGGCCTGATATTTCTGCAGTACCTAGCTCCCACTGTCGTGCCTGTCGACCCATCAAATATTTTGGTATGGGTCTTGCAGATTTCCCCCTCGCCTCACCGCGCTCTCCGGTTGTCTGGACCTTAGGCATTTCGATTGACTAGGCCTGAACGAGGATGGTCACATCCAACCCTGTATCTTTGTACTTTCCCTCTCGTTCCTGCTTCAACGAAGCGCTAGATGCCCATTATCATAATTGCTTCGCCTTTGCCCCCTTCCAAGGACGCATATTTCACCCTCCGTAGTTTAGGTTGCTGGTATATATCTTGCTAAAGCACCGCCGCTCTGACGGCGAAACAACCAACCATTTACGCCTCTGCAAATCGACAGTTTTTTTGTTCTCATTCACTTTGATAGAACTACTGTTCGGTTTTCGATTCCGGATTTTCGTGTTGAGCTCGGGTTGTGGTTCTCGGTTAACTATCCCCACATAAGCCACACGTTTTTGGAACTAGGGGGTTCTTCCTCTTGCCCACGACTACTCTAAAGCCCGATCCGAGCGGCACAGTAAAACGTGGTGATCAGCCTGCTCCTCGTCCATATATCCCATCCCACTTCCGCCTTCAACATCAACTCTGCAGCTCCCCACTACTTTTATCCAGAAACATATTAACCTATTCGACAACCACCGAAGAAGACAACATACGCAATTCTACTGTCTACCACCCCTATTCCGGAGCTTTATAGGTACATCTTGTGCATATCTTTGTCTCGCATACAGCAGATCATTCACAGGCCAAAGGTACGTCCGTTCACTTGGGTCGCATTCGTCTTCCTTTATATAATTGCCTCCAATTCTTCCGTCCTTGTATATCTATCTGCCATTGTTCTTCTCTCTATGGACTGTTTTGTATTACTGCTATCGATTTAGTTTATCACCAATAACTATTCCGGCGCAAAAATATCTGACTGCGCCTTGTTTACATACAGACACGTACACTGCCAAATAATCAACCGATAAACTTTATCCGCCAGATTCCTACTTCCGGGTTTTACTCAGTCTGTAATCGAGTATACTTTGCACGCAAAGTATACACTTTCACCATTCCTTCCGGTCCCCATAACAATCGCCACCACGGCCGCCATCACATATCCCCCGTTCGTCCGCGACTCTGCCTCGCCACTAGACAACATATTTTTCCCACTTACACCGCAATCACCATCTTCATCTCCTCCAGTAGATAAATACTTGTTGCCCTCCCTGGATCCCTCCCAGGGCCAGCAAGCCCAGTATTGGGGTGGAAGCAGTGGAGCTTCTTCAGAGCATTCTAGGAAAACAATAGTATCTCCTACGCATTCAGCATCCTACTTTTCTTCCTCTTCCTCAACCACCGCCGCTGCTGTTCCCTATACTTCTGCAACTACCACAAGGCCTCTACCGACACCCCCGAGTTCGAGTGAGCTGGAAGGGCGACCGTTTCAACGAAGTTCGCGAGAAGATTTTGTGGGGAGTCCGCATGGTGAAGTTTCTCAGTCCTCAGTCAGCATTGCAGCGAGAAGACAGCGGGAGAACCTTCCCCGATTTGACCTCGCCAGCGCGCGAGCGCCGTATGCTGGCATCGCCAGTTTTCCTACACCGCCGCCGTTAGGCCCGCACGAGATGGCCAGTTCATTGGCTGCTCCAAGCGGCCCTTCAGGAATTGGCTCCTACCCTGCGTATCAACCCAGTAATACGTCGACGACGTCGTACGGTTATCTTCCAACCTCGGGGTCCTCAAGAGACTATGTTCCAAATGGGATGCACAGTCAGAACGTTGCCGTACGAAATTTCAGCTCGCCTGGGACCTACGGGGGTCGCAGTAGTAATAGGCCAAGCAGCCCAGCCACTGGAGATATATTGCCCTCATCGCCGTATGAATCCAATGTTCCTACATATTCCACAAGCGTAGGTCCGGGTTCCAGCCTTCCTGCACGATCGATGAGCGGTTCTATTGGACAACAGGGCAGCTCCTACGCCGCCCCACCGTACAACCAACAACACAGTGCCTTAAATACTCAGCCGCAGCAGCCCTCAAACCACGATCTTTATTCTCCTCACAGCGCCCCCCCTCCACCTCCACCACCTCCACCTCCACCACCACCTCCACCACCACTATCACTATCTACTGGGTACTACTCTTCTTCATATCCTCCTCCTCCTCAAATGTCACCAACTCCTCCATCATCAAATCGGCCATTGTCCGGCGGAAGCAGTCCCTATCATCCTCCTCCTCTCATGCCACTTCAGCCGCAGCCCCAGTATCGACCATCGTATCCACTTCCTGGTGTGGGCGTGACAATGATGGGTATGGGTCAGTCAGGCGTACTTACTCACCACCACCATCCCGGTGTACATCACCACCCGCAGCAAGATCGACCCTTCAAGTGCGATGTTTGTCCGCAAAGCTTTAGCCGAAACCATGACCTCAAACGTCATAAACGCATTCATCTCGCTGTCAAGCCATTTCCCTGCGATAATTGCGAGAAGAGCTTTAGTCGCAAAGATGCTCTCAAGGTTAGTTCATCTCTTCCTTTCCCTTGGCGCCCTAGGTCAATTCTATGGGTTTTTCCTGGAATTAGTTGAGGTTCAAATTTAACGGGTAAATTAGCGTCACCGTCTAGTCAAGGGTTGTGGCAAGGCGTCGGAACAAAAGCAGCAACAAGCAGCACAGCAACAATTGCAACAACAGCACCATGATCATCAACAGCAACAGCAACACAATGGGGGTAGGATGCCATTGGCTATCCATCCGTCTTCATCCCCTCACGACAGGACGGGTCCACGAAGGCCCGCATCGAATGGTGCACTGAGTCAACCCCGCTGATGCTATACCATCACACTCGGGGCGTAATCTTCGGTTTAATTTTATTTTCTTCGATTAAATATGTATTACGATTCTGGGTTTTTCTCATTCTTTGTTTGCCTTGCTTTTTGGGGCTTGGGCTAAGCCGTCCCTGCGCTCTTCGTTTTCAAGGAGCGCTGTATATAAAGCCTACAGTTTGGAGTCTGTTTGTGGGCGGGATATATCTTTTTGCTTTAGCGGATCTTTGGTTTTATTTGAAAAAGGCGCTGTGTGATTGTTGTTTGCTCTCTCGGGGTATATGGGATATGTGTTTTATGTCTTTCTTTTTTTTTCCTTTTCTCTCAAAAGAGGCCATGTACACGAATATAGGCTTTGGTATTGGACGATGGTGGCAGAGTGTCATCTTGGGGGGTACTACAACAGAATCTCGAGGGTACAGAAACACTTTGGACACTCGACAAAGTGAGGGGAAACAACACCTTTCATCACCATCGATTTCATCTTTCTTCATGCATTCTTCCATGTGGTGAAACGGTAGGACGAGGGGCTCCAACAAACGCCCCTCCCATCACAGATGTGGCTGCAGACGGAGAAAAAATCTGTTTACTACCTACCCTATTGCACAACCACAGATTAATATTCAGAATTGCACTCGCAACAACGGCGCGAAGCATATTTCTGCTGGCGCACCACATGTTCTCGCGTGCGGCGGAGGATTTTTTGGGATGTGCGATGGGAGATAGATGAGAGTGGCCGAGATTCTTGGTGGGCCAGTTGGGTACCGGTGATCGATTGCTTGCAGCAATGCAATTCTAGTACTCGGTTAAGACAAAGACAAGACGTGTGCTGCCGCATTCTATGCACAAACAAAACTGGCGAGATGCGATTGGATTGTGATAGGATGTGATGTAGATAGATACCTACCCCTCCTACCACCGATCCCCATCTCGAAGGTAAACACACAGACAGATAGATAGACGACGACGACGACGACACAGAAACAGCTTGACGCCGACCAAAAACATGTATGCTCGCCTTACTGTACTGTAATGCATGCAGCTGTCTCTGTCACGTTTTTTTCTTTATTTGCTAGAGATAGAGAGGCATACATAAAAAAAGTGCAGCTTGTTACTCACCATACGCGTACACATTCTGCGCCGTCGGCATGCAGTCAACGGCCGCGGCCGGCGCATGCCAGATCCATTCCGTGTCCGTCCGCACAAATTATATACGGGCAGCAAATAAGCTTTTCTATCCTTCTACATGCCCTCCCTTGTTGCTTTATCCCATGGCATGGCTATGCTGCCTATCCCTTTCTTTTTCAGCCCTTCAGGCTGAACAAGCAGAAACGAAACGTGAGCATACGGGCTAACGGAGGGTGCACAAGACAGCGCTAATATACAGCTAGTTACATATTCGGAATTCCGGAGCGATGGCTGGCTTAGGCAAGGGAATGGGTAATGGGGTTGTATCATATCGGGGTGATAGTTGTGTCTCTTTTGCTTTTTGTTTGTTTGCTTTTGTGACGAGGGCATTGATTGGCGCATGTGTGTGAGATTGTGGAAATTTCTCAAAGGGCTGGGAAGTTCCGGGGCGATGATCTGGGGGCTGAATGGACTATTAGTAGCCGCTAGAAACTGGTATGTGCATATATATATGTGTCAATGCATACTTGTCCGCGGGAAGACACTCCGATCTAGATGGACACGCAGATGGTATGGTGATCGGGCGCGTAGTAGACGCGGAAGTTCGAATGTGATATACAACTCGGAAGGCTGAGTGATGAAGTTTATGTGACTTGGTTGGGTGTGATATACTGATATGATATCGATGTGTGGATGTGTGTGTTGGCGCGCGGATGGTGTGCTTGTGCATAAATTTGGGCTTGGTGATGGAATGTAAAGAAGCGATTCTCACTCTCACATCCCACACCACTTCCCAGAGCGGGTGGTGAACCACCCGCATGTTAATAGATCATGTGATGCTGGGGGCTCTGTAGATCTTCCACACTTGTAGGTTGCCTAGGGGTCAGGGTTGAGGGCTTGGATACTCTTTAACATGCAACCTCACCCGGGAGCTAAAGCGATTCACCATCCTATATCCACAACAATCCGACTTTGCGTTAAACCCTCTGCGTGTAATTCTCCACTCTGTCCAATCAAACCGCCTCGAGTTGCCGTGCGGGTATATACGAGAAAAAACTATGGCTTCGCTCGGCTACGATCACAGGCCTTTGGTACCTAGAGCTGAGACACCTCTGGTATCGCATGTTGACGAACGACGGAAGTAATCTTAGGGATCAACAGGAGCACCAACTAAATGTCCGTCAATCTGCCATAGTGTGTGACACGGAGCGGTGATCGAGCCGGGCTTAGGCTGAACCCATGGGCTCGCGAAGTAGCGAACGGTGACAGCCGTTAATCGTTGAAGCATCATGCAGGAATCACTCGACGCTAGCCGACTTACGACTCCACTTCTGCCTAACGCCAACACTCCAAGTTCTATGGTTCAAGAAATCTCCAACTTAGACTTACCGGCAGAGATACATTCACGGACCAAAAGGTCTGAGACGCTGCCCATGGTGTTGGATGGGGTCTAAATCCCAACTAATTTCGATTTCCAGAGGATCATGATTCATGAAACCATTCATGGCAACCTCTCCGAGCTCAAACTATGGGGGGCAAATAGGGTTGGAGAGGGAGCCATGCTCAGCTGTATGTGGAGACCTACCCCTTACACTGGCGAAAAGTGCTGCATAGGTCTACAAGCTGCTAACCAAGATAAAAGGATCATGGTTGTTGGCAAGTTAACGAAAACGAGATACTGAGGTTCAATCAGCCAATAGATGCGACCATTGAAAGCCTCGGTTCTATGCCGCACTTTCCACCACTGCGGGGATAAAGCTACTTGCCGATGTCCGAGGACAACACTTCTATCCGGCCGTTGCTATCGTATGAGCATGCTGTACTACTCGGAGATTGAACAGTGCTGCAGTGCTGTAGTGTTGTGGTGATGAGGGGTTGTTGGGGGCCGGTAAAGGTGTAGAGGAGCAGTGAGGATAGATGGCAAGAGCCGTGAGGGGCCCAAGGGGGAGATGAGGGGGGCAAGCTCCCAAGTCTCGGATAATTCACCGAGAAATAGAGCGGAGCGGTGAGCAGATAAAAACTAGAAGATCTACCGTATAGACCCGGCAACAGGAGGAGAGACGGGTGTTGGTTTGTATTCAATAGGATTTGAACGGCTGTCAGATACCACGGGCCCACAGTTCCACACCGGTGTTCAAACCCCAACACGACTCGGTGCTGTTATTAATGCATTTCTCCTGTTGCTGGTTCCTAAAAAAATAACCGTCTGACAGGACTACGTAGCTACGTACCGTTTCCTGTCAATTCAGCTTTATGAAAAAAAGAGTGAGAAAACTCTTTAGCGTGCATTAGCGCCGTCTTAAAAGAGCAATATTGTTTCAATTAAGTTTTTCGAACGATTTTTCGGTGTTCAGAGGCGCTCTTACCGTTGGTGGCTTAACAGGGAGGGTGAGATCCAACATTCGTGGTCAACTCGGTCACGTACTTCTGTTCCCATGATATTCAAAGTCCCATGATATCCGCGAAGTCCAAGATGTGAATGGGAAGTCACACTAAGTCTTTTTCTCCAAACAACCACCTTGAAACGCATAATAATGAATGCAGGTAAATGCGCAGCATGACTGCCTTCATTACGGCCGGGACGACTTGGCGTAAACCGTGGTTCGCACTGGTTGGACTGTAATGGAACTAGAAATCGCGAACACTAAAATTATACCTAAACGCCGGTATATTCCAAACGATCCAATTCTGCTCTCGTAAACCAGACTTTCGTTTTTGCTTCACCGCGAAAACGGGCGCTTGCTAGCTTGGCGGAAAAACCTAGGCTCCATCTTGCCATGACCTAAAATCATCACCCTGCACTCGAATGTCTTCCCCTTCATAGGGATTTACAACACCGTTGCAGACGTAACGACACAGCCAAAATGGAGAGCTCGAAGACAGAATTCTGCGAGACGTGAATTCATCCTTTATCAATACCGGCGACAAATGCAAAAAAGGAGCATCCCATGTTTCGAGCCTACGACCTTGATGCTTACAGCACTGGGTGTTTATAGCACTTGGTGTTTATAGCACCATGTTCTTCCAGTTGAGCTAGGACGCTCTTGTTTGTTCAATGTCCTAGACCACTGAACCCCCAATCCATGAATTTGCATTGGCTGATTGGCTGGCTATTTAGGCATCTACGCAGATAGCTTTAAACCTACAACTCCGTGAAAAATACTAACGTCAAAGCAGTTGGCCGTACTGCAGGACAAAAGAGTGATCACCGCAGGTTTCGAGCCTGTGTCCTTGGTGGCTACAGCACTTGATGTTTGATAGTATCATGGTATTCCTTGAGCCAGGATGTTTGTTTATCCGATGGTGTATAGGATCCCTAGTCTCTAGGATTAATTGCGAAGCTTATTCGTACGTGATCCTTCACACCTCGAAAGCTTGCCATAATAATATCGAGTCAACATATCAAGTTTCTATACACTTAAGCAGTTCTCGTCCTTTATAGTCATGGGTGAGCATCCTAATCGGCAACTATGTACTCGTCGGATCGGAAAGTTATGGGACACGTAATAAGCGCTAACCCTATTAGGTGTCCCATTACTTTGCGATCCGACGAGTACACCGACTTAGGTAGACATAACTTGAACTGCCACAAGACAAGGAAGAGAAAAAGAGTGGTGAACACCACAGGTTTCAAACCCGCACCTTGTGTTTACAGCATCTGGCGTTTACAGCATGGCGTATATAGCACCATGGTTTTGTTTTGTTTTATTCATACTGTATTCACTCTAATTAGAGTATGACAGAGCCTAAAACCCCCCTCCGCCTCCGGGCGAGCCGGCAAGATGGCGGAGCTCCCACCTGCTACCCATCGTCCCCTGTATAGCACCATGGTTAGCATGGTCTACCAGCCAAGCTAAGCGATCAGCATGTATTTATTAGATCATTTACGGGATCATGGCTCACTGAAGAGTAAATATTCTTACGAGACTCGGAGTAAGCTCGAGACATCTCACGAATGTGAGACTAGGTGTATATACCTGGAGCCTAGAGTCTTAGAACTTCCCACAAACAGCCTTGAGGATCTCAAGGCTTAATGCATTTTATGTACCTTTGCCACACTAGCATTGATCCTGATACAGAGTCAGTGCATACTCCGCTTCCGCTTCCTCCCCATCTATCTCCCACCATTCAATCCGCTGGAAAAGACGGCAAAGAGAATGGGAGAACATGAAAGGAGAGACACAACATTCATGCCGGAGCCCAGAATTGTATGGCAAAGCTCGGACCTCTGGTGTAAGCATATCGATTCATGAATCATCACTCACGATACATATCTCGAGGTTTCTGCAGGTGGGCTCGAGATACCTCGTCCAATTGGTGATCAGTCTCGTCTAAATCTTAAGGCCGCTTTGAGATGTCTTATCTTTTTCCCGGAACTATACGGTTGATACCCTCGGCGGAGTTACAATTGGGAATAGTTTTAACCTCCGATTTTTAGGTGGGTACCATTTTCACATCAGTGGTTTTGGGGCCTGAATTAATATATGGAGATACCCGCCAAAACCACCTGTAACTCGGTCTCCAAAGTGGTTCAGGGATTCAAAGAGGCCTAAGTCAGCCCACCGTTTATCAATCAATCATTTGGGGGGCACTTTCTTCACACTGAAGACGGATCGATTTTCCAACCATGTTTTCGAGTTCATACTTCACACTGACCACATACCGGTTCATTGACTTACATCAAAACTTCGAAATGGTTTATTGCACTCATAATGAATACAGCAAGATATTCAAGATGCGCCAGCCATACAGATGATCAGCTCCTTCGGCATTAATGTAAATGACTTTGAGAAACGGAGTCCGGCCACAGCCTACGACCAGGTTAAATTGAAGTTCGAGTACATTGTAAGTACCATAGCCGCGGTGAAGCTGCACAAGAAGCTTGCTCGGTCAGCTGATTCCAGCAACCGCACATTGTTGGTATCTCAAAAAAGGCAGAGGGATTCGAACTGGTGTGTCCGTTGGCTCCTCCGAAGTCCAAATACAGATCTAAAGAATAATGTGATGTTACTATGAATAAATAGGTAAATTCAACTGGTAACTCATCGAGAACATCAGGTCTGGAACTAATATTACTCGAGAGATAGCTATAGGTATTTACATAGACATAAAGCATAGGTAATCATAATACTTGTTAGTCATGGCCGTAAGCAACCTAGAGCGATCTAGAGACATCTGCTGCTGAGGAGGTATGCCTCAAGTTATTTGTATGGATTCCACTTATGACACGCTAGAACAATGAGCGGATGAAAATGTGTTCGATCTGGTATCAAAGACTGATATGATACTCGACTACAGAGTGGATAAAGCGACGCTTCCACATACCTTACCAGTACTGCTGCGTGGCGGTATTAAATTGTTCTTAGGGATCCTAAATATCATCACGTTTTACTTCGGGGGATGCTCTGCTCAGTCTAGTTTACTAACCACACGTGCTTGCTTGATATGCTCACAAGTTCCTTGTGGGGTGTGTTCCAACTATGGCAATTTGTACCGAATTTGGTACAGTAGTGAGCATCACATTAGCATAATACAGTTCATAAACGGTGTGGGAGGGCATTGTAGATTGCTGGGCTACGGAGCCCAGAAGCTGGCTGGTGTATACTGTACCGTGAAATGAGGATCAGACGTAATCATTAATCAGGCATTATACTATACTTTATATCTACAGATTTATAATCGGTAATCACGAGGGTGTATTTAAATAGCCGTGTAATCATGATGATCTACTGATGCCTACGAGATCCACTTTCCTCACTCTCACTACCGCAATTATCCCGCGCTTCCACAGTCAGCCTCGTCATCTGAGCTGTCCGGCTCCTCATATGAAATTCCCTAGTGCTCAATCTCATACCTATACTAAACCCATTTGGTAGTGTATAACCAGGGCAGCAACATCTTGTGACACCTATATACTAATCCGAGATCATGTAATCGGGGGTCCGTATGTTGTTCAAAGTGTTAATCACTGGCCACTGTCGGAACCTCATTGCACGGTACAGCAAGTTGTAATGAATAAAGGAAGGATGAATCGGGGACTGGCCTAGAAAGCTCCAGGCCTCTAGAGAAAGGATAACAAATACCAACATAGCGATGGATCGGAGACGTATTGCAAACGCACAGGACCGATGGATAGGTTTTGGAACGTCTGGAATAGTCTGTATGACCCACTAACAAAGCCTCCCCGGGGATTCTAGTTAGGGTAAAGATTAAAACGCAGATGCGAAAGGGTGTCATAATATGCCCATAAGAGGAATAACAAAGGTGGCAGAAGTAATCAAATATATTCCTAGAAGTTTTTCGAAACCCAGGCGGTGCGATTAAAAACTCGTTGCTTGACTTCGGGCATCTAAAGTGGGGCTTGTACTGGCGAAGGTCTGATTCATATCGTCCTAAATTATTTGTTATGTTCTGAGTAGGTATTGATGGGGTGAGCCGAGTCTCAGAGCTTGGGCGGTAAGAAGAAAGATACGAGTCTGCTCGGGTCTCTAGGCTCTGAGGCTCGAGTTGGGACTCGAGTTTTGCTCAGCTTTCAGCAAGGGTCGGCCGGCGTGGAATTTTGAATACGGATTCTGAGACTCCGTGATCTTCAGACCGTGGCTCTGGCGGACCAAACCAAGTGAAGCCTACTGATATAATCGAATCATGCGATCATCCAGCGGTGCACTTTTACTTCTCAAGAGCTGGCTTCGTCAACTGAATCTAGAGGACTAGAGCAGAAGGATTAATGAGGAAGATTTGAGCTGTAGGTGTGGGTTGAGATGAGGATGATTGAGGGGAATAGAGATCACTGGCATATATATTCCTTCGATAATATGGATTTGTTTATTTATAGTAGTTTTGATACTAAAAGCTCGAGCTTAGGCTCAAGCCTATGCGTTCGCTCAAGCCTTCATGAGCCTCCCCCGTCATGAAATTGAGTGATGGCCATCATAAATCTAGGGCACGGCTCGTCATTACAGTGGCTCTTCCTGCCAATTCTAACCAACCCCTATTCTTCGCGACGCTCGCTTGACTTCTGCAACATCAACGCCCACCTGCAAGATCTTCCATTTTGGATGAGAATGAGCTGTGTTCCCAAAAACCCTAACCCAGGCCGAGTGATTGTGCGTACGCCAAGTCACATAGCCCTGCTGTGACTTCGCTTTTGCAAGGAAGCCCCACACAAGGCTTCCCATCGCACACGTACGTAGCGGCAATTAACCTAACGACAACGAAACGACAACAAACCCCTTCCCCGACGACCGACGGATTAACGACTAACAGCAATAATGAAGGTACGTTGTTTTTTCCGCGATAGACGACGTCGGAACGGATGGGTCTTTTTGGCCGCGAGAGCTGTGTCTGAAAGGGAATGGGAGCTACGAATGGGAGCTCGGGGGAGGAACGGGAGGAACGTTCAGATACAGCTTGAGCTCTGGCCGAGGAGATCCGACGAGTCCAGCTTGCTGCAATTATCAAGAAATGTTCCAAGCTAACCATGAATCTACAAACTCCAGGTCGAGCTCGATTCCTTTTCCGGTATGCGCGATCCGCAGTTTGCTCCACACCACCGCTCGGCGTGATCTGATGATGGTGGCTACTCCTAGGTCGCAAAATCTACCCCTCCAAGGGCAAGATCTTTGTCCGCGGTGACTCCAAGGTGTTCCGTTTCGTAAACGGAAAGTCCGAGTCGCTTTTCCTCCAGCGCAAGAACCCCCGACGGATCGCGTGGACTGTTCTCTTCCGTCGCCAGCACAAGAAGGGAGTCTCCGAGGTTCGTTTTTTCCCTGTCCACAGGCAGCAGCAATACGCTGACCCCCCACGTAGGAAGTCGCCAAGAAGCGTTCCCGCCGCACCGTCAAGGCCAACCGTGCTATCGTCGGTATTTCTCTCGATGTGATCAAGGAGAAGCGTTCGCTGCGCCCCGAGGCCCGCCAGGCTGCCCGTGCCCAGGCCATCAAGGAGGGCAAGGAGAAGAAGGCTGAGGCTGAGCAGAAGAAGAAGGCCGAGAAGGCCAAGAACGCAGCTGGTGCTGCCCGTGGCCAGAAGGTGTCGAAGCAGGGTGCTAAGGGTTCTGCACCCAAGGTTCAGGCTAGAACTCGTTAATCAAAATGCGCGGGTTCATGGGTTAAATATAACAATGGTTTTCTGCGGGGCAATCATCGGGGTTTAAAATTTGGGTGTTTCTTTCATCAATGAATTTCTCCGGTTCTTTTTTCCGGGCTCAAGTTGCTGTCTGTTGGGGCATCGGAATGGATGGCATGGGTGACATGTGAAAACCGGCCCATCACACTTGTCACAATGATGGATGTAGTATGGAGAATGGAATAGAGTGGACCAACAGTCAGGTCATTGGGTTTCTGGGACGCATTTGATACCTTTTTTCTACGCGCAAGCCACCACAGTGTCTATTGCACACCTCTACTTTAAACACCCCCTCTACGCTTCCTTCACGGGCGCATCCTTCGGCTTACTACCATCATAATAGCGAGCCTATCACCAGCCTACATTAGCACCCCCTTCCCCCAGATTTTTACTCCTAGGAACCTACCATCTGTATTCCTGCTAGTGTATATCCACACTTCTCATAGAACGGCTGGTTCTTCTCGGAGCAATCAAGGATAGCCTTATAGCAGCCGACCTGGTGCGCAATATGATCAAGTGTCTGGATTATCCACAGTCCTAGCTTCTTTCCCTGCTCCGACGATAGCACCGCGATATCTTCGATGTGGCCGACAGAACCCAGGTTGCGGAGGCTTATGTGCGTCAGCCGAGATTCATGCACCGGAGGAGAAAGAAAAGAAGTACAATTTTCGCTCAACAACCAAGCTTCCCACGCCGACAATTGTTTTGGCAGCGTTGACGACACAGATAATAAAGTACTCTTCAGAACGTTGGGACATCCAATTGTAACGCTCAATCCATGCGGACTCACTGATCTCCCCCACCTTGGTTAAGACGCGGAGGACATCAAGGAAGCCCGCGCCATAATCGGTGCGCTCGAGCGGTCGGATCGTGTAGCCTTCTGGCAGCCCGAGGGAGGATGCGGGGGGAAGGAGGGAGGAAGAGAAAAGAGGCATTGTTGAGGTGAATTGAGGATGAGGAGTGAGGGATGAAGTTGAAAGACGGAGATCTCCATGACATTGCCTGCCAAGAACTTGAATGTGTTTCTGTGTAGAGAAACAAATGTTTCTGTAATGGATTGAAAAGCCGAATGGTAAAGTTCGGAAGTATCAATCTCATGATAAGTAACCTCTATATAAGACCAATCCCAAAACCAGATCCCAAACGCCACAATTTTGACCGACCCTCTAAACCCCCTCCTCCCTCGCCTCCACAACCCTCTCCAACACAGCCAACACCCTCCCCGCCGTCCGGCCGACCTGGCCCCGGGG
>Ga0307515_10002791_pt1 | contig 37204 bp, 22 predicted proteins | sample 17_EM_MG_FD_194513 | JGI IMG/M metagenome (GOLD analysis project Ga0307515, IMG submission 194513) | Populus trichocarpa ectomycorrhiza microbial communities from riparian zone in the Pacific Northwest, United States - 17_EM | ecosystem: Host-associated > Plants > Roots > Unclassified | place... | reverse complement strand
TTATGCCCCTTACGCACTAACTAAGAAGTAATACTCTTAGTAGCTGGCACAGAGAACTATAAGACACTACTCTTAATATAAAAAGGCCTTAAGGCGGTTACCTAGTGGCTTATTAGCTAAAATATACTAAACCAGTTCCGGGTTATAAAGGAAATAATAATAGAGGGCGGGGGGGCGAGCAACGGGCGCCCCCTAATAACTCTATAGTAGTAGAGTAAAGTATATAATACTAGCGCGTCCGTAGGCTTATTACGGCAGCAGTGGTTCCTAAAGAGGTTAAAAAGTAAGGTAGTAGGAGCACTATAGGTAACTTATAGGCGCCTTATAGGCGCCTTATAGGCGAGTCCCAAAAGGCAAGGAGATAGATTACGGGGTTTTCTTAAGTTAAGTCTTTCTTAAGTTAAGTTTTCTCCCTATATATAAATAAGGAGTAGTCCGCGTGGGCCCAATAGGGATCTAAATCGGACGTTAAGTAATGAATTATTATTATTATTAATATTACCTAATCTATTCTCTTTTAATACTCCTATACCTTTCCTATAGCGTTTTTTAAATTCTATAATAGTTCCTAGGTAATCTCTTCATAGCCTATCTACTTTACTTTATACTATATTTTATCGTTAATGTCCTTATAATTAATGATCTTTAAAACTTACTATTTATCTTCCTCTTATCCTTTATATATGTCTACTTTATATACTAGTAGCTCTATATCTCCGTACGCTAGCTCTAGTATTGCGATATACTATATAGGGTAGTTCTTTATCTTTATTAGTAAGTTAAGTCTATACATAACTTCTAAAATCTTAGCTATGATTTTAAATAGTTCTAGTCTAACGTAGTCCAACTTCTTACTTAGTTGTCGACTCGTGAAATTTTTATATAATAGCTACACTTTATCCCCCTCCTTAAGATCTAGTCCCTTAGATCTTTTAGCGTTATAGTACTTCTTAATTTTCTTTTATACTAGTTTTACTATAAAATAGAGGTCCTTATAAAGATTTATTAGAGTCTCCATTCTCTACTTAGCTATTTTACTTATCTTTTTTACTTATCTTAGTGACAATAATATTCTAGGCCTATATCCGTAATTTACCTAAAATAGTAATATCTCTATGCCTTTCTATAGTGTTATATTATATATAAACTATATAACTAGTAGTAACAATACCTAATTATTTTACGCGTAATTAATATAATATCTTAGATACTGCTCTAGCGTCTAATTTAATCTTTCTGTTTATCTATCTATCTATAGATAATATATAGTAGAAGTTGCTACTTTAACTCCTTATTCCGCTAAAAAAATACCTCCTAAAATACTACTATAAATCTTAAATCTCTATCTAATATAATTTTACTTAGTACTCCGTGTCTTATAAATACTTCCTTAACATAGATTCTAGCAATATCCTTTGCTAAGATTTCTTCTATATATACTATAAAGTAGCCCTATTTAGTTAACTTGTCTATTATTATAAGGATTATATTATACTCCTATCCGGTAATAGAATCTCTTAACTTTAGTAATTTTATAATAAAGTCCTATAATATTGTCTCCTATAAACGTTCTAGTATCTTAATAGGCTATAGCTTTCCATACGGCTTATACCTTATTAGCTTATTCCTTTAGCAATCTAAATACTCCTTTATAACTTTTCTCGCTAAGCCCTAAATTCTATAAATAATATACTCCTCTTATAGTCTTAATACTAAGCCTATAGCTCCGTTATGTCCTTATATTATTCCCTTATAGAAATCTTTAATAAATTCCTCTACTATTCCCCTTAGAATATATATATTTATTTTCTACTTATACTAGTCCGTTTCTAGATTCTTAAATTACGCTTTTTAAATCCTTTTTATCTAATTACTTTTCGGTAGCTTATATTCTTAAGTTACTATAATCTTAGGATAATTATATCTAATTAATCCGTTATTATTTTTATGTAGTATTGCTCCTAATAGCTTCTTATTGTTTTATAGTTTAGCTTTTTTACTTAATACATCTACCCTTATATTCTTAGTGCCCTTAGTATACTAAATTTTAAAATAGTATTCCGTAAGTATCTTTACCTATCTAACTTATTTCTAATTAAGTTCTTTTATTATTAGGAACCCTACTAGGTTCTTATAATCCGTTTTAATTATAAATAGTTTCTTTATACCTTATAAAAATACTCTCTATTTCTTAAGTATTATAATTATACTTAACAACTCCTTATTATAGATATTATAGTTTAACTCTAGTAGTGTTATCTTCCGACTATAATATGCCACTAGATACTATGCATTTTTATACTTTTATAGTAAATATACTCCTAGTATAAAGTCTAATATATCTATTTCTATAACTGTCTCTAGTCCTAGTTAATAGATTTTAAGGATTAGTTCCTAGGTAAATAACTCCTTAAGTTCCTTAAATAACTTTTTTTTATTTCTTTCCTTAAACCTATAGTTTCTCTTTTTCGTAAGTCTAGTAAAGGGTTTAGTATTCTTTAACTATTATACTATAAAACTTCTATAGTAGTTGCAAACCCCTAAAAATAACCTTAACTGCGTTACGTGTTCTAGTTCTTACTAACTTACTATAGCTTCTATTTTCTTTAAGTCTATACTAATATAACTTAGTTTAATAATAAATCTAATAAAATCTGTCTTCCTTATAAAGAACTTACATTTTTTAATTGCTACTAGCATCTATTCTTCTTATAGTCTTTTTAAAACCTATTTAACATATTATCTATATTCTTCCTTAGTTATTAAGTAGATAATAATATCGTTAAGGTATACTATAACAAACTTATTAAGGTATTCTCCTAATATACTATTAATTCGCTTCTAAAATATTGCTAGTACATTTATAAGCCTAAATTATATTACTAATAGCTTATATAGTCCTTCCTTTAACCTAAAGGCTGCCTTTTATTTATTACCTTTCTTAATCCTAATCTAATAGTACGCCTCTTAGATCTATCTTTATAAAGATTTACGCATTACTTATCCAATTCTAAATTTTACTAATTAAGAGTAAAGAATACCTATCCTTTCTAGTAATACTGTTTAACTATCTATAGTTAATATATAGCCCAAGTTTTCCGTTCTTCTTTAGTACGAATAATACTGGATAACCTACTAATAACTGCAATAGTCTAATATATCCCTCTTACAGAGTTTCCTAAACAAACTCTTTAAGTACTCTTAACTCCTCTTTAGTTAACTTATAGATTAGAAAGAACTTTAGACTTATTCCTAGTTTTAACTCTATTTTATAGTCCCATGCTATATACTCTAACAGCTTTTTACTTTCTAGGCTCTATAGCTTTTTGCTATACTTATAGTATCTCTTTAGTATATAGGACAACCCTTTCTTAGTTTCCTTATATATCGCTTTAACTTAGTACTATACTAACTTAGTTGCTATATACCTTTTATATTATTAAGTATCTCTAATATCTACTTAACCTATAACCTAATTGATCTTTAGATTGTATTTCTGTAACTAAGGTATACCTAATACTGCCTTATCCCTTTCTAATAGTAGGATATTAAAAGATATCTTAATTTATCTTCCTTTAATAGTTATCTAAATAGGTCCTGTTTTAAGATTAATAATACCCCCTCTATAAGTTATTAGATCTCCTAAAATTATAACTAATAGATAAGAGTGCTCCTTCTATCTATACGGTAGCCCTATCCTTTTAACTGCTACTAATAAGATATAGTTCCTTATTACTCTACTATCTATTAGTGCTTTAAATTGTTAATTTTACCAATTAACTTATAAATTTAGGTATTATCCTTAAATTCCTTTAAGGGTCTAAGGCTTTACTACTAGCTCCCTCTAGTTCCGTAGGCCTCTACTTTTCTTAACTATTAGCTACTTAATCCTATTATACTTAGCTTATTCTTTAGCTAATACCTAGTTTACTTTTTATCCTTAATATACTATAGATATATATTCTCTAGGCATTTCCACTACTATTATCCGTCTAAGTATTCTTTTATAAGGAATCTTTTTAGTTAAAGTATTAAGTTCTCTATTCCTTATATTTCTACTAAATGCCAGCTATATATATACTTAGTATTTTTATACTATTGCTTATCTAGTGCCTAATATATTCTTATAGGGTACTTTTAATTTTTTTTCTTTAGATTCTTATGTATATTGTATATATTATCTATATATATAATCCATACTAATATATAATATACTAGGTGCTTTAGGTTAACTCTTAGCTTATCTTTACTTATAAGTTTAAACCTCTATCTAGTTAATCTAAACGTTAGTCTATTATTTACTAGTACTATAATTTATCTTTTACCTCTCTAGTCTTCTAATCTTTCTTCTAGATTTCTTAACGTTATAATTAATACTCCTTTAATATAACTTATGCGTTTCTTTATAATCGCTTAGTCTTAAACAACTTTCTCATCTAGCTATATATAAGTCTTCCCACTTATTATTATATTGCTGCCTATACTACTTTTAGTATAGCTCTGTAAGTATATACAATCTATCTATAAGGAAATATCTTATTATTGCTACATTATTGCAACCTTTAGTATGCCGTTCTTTAAATCTAGTTAGAACCCCTAGGTCCTCTTCTTATTCTAGTTCTTTAAGCTACTTTACTCTTAGCGTGCCTACTTTTAGCCTATTAGTAATTCTTTACGTAAGTACTTTAACCCTAAGTCTACCTAGTGTCCTTAACCCTTAGTAACCTCTTTATTCCTATTATGCTTTAATTTAATTCTTAAATCCTTTTTAGTCTTCTTCTAGTCTGCGTCTAGCTATAGAATCCTCTAAATCTATAAACCCTGTAATTCTAGTATTAATTGTTTAACCCTAAGGCTAAACACTTTATTTACCTACTATAGGTACTCATATCTGTTTTTCGGAGTCTTATATCCCTAGGAATTCTCTCCCTATACTTATTCTTTTGCCTTTAAACTAAGCTGCTACTCTACTCTATTAATTTTTGTTTATTATAGGGTCTTAAGCTTATCTTATCTTATACTAAGAATCTTAAACTTATAGCTTTTTGCCTTTATTAAGTGCCGAAGTAGTTTACTATCCTACTTCTCTTGCGTCTTATAAAGCGATAGATATCGTGTCTAATAGAGTCTTAATCCCCATTGCTAATCCTTCCTCTGTAGTAGATTTAACTTCTACCTTTATTATAACATCTCCGAGGTCTGCATGCTCCTAGTAAGCTACCTTTATTGCCTTATTATTACTAAATATTTTGCCTATATTAAATTTATCGTCCTTAATATCCAATCTACGAGATAGTTTATTAATTCCTCTAAACTTTAGTAATTTTAGCTCCTATAGCTAATAGCTTACGCTATATTTAGCGTCTTTATAAATTTAGTATACGTTATTATAACGAAATGTAAAGCTTTTAATTAAACGCTTCTTTATTCCTTATAGTACACTATTATCCCTTTATACGTGTATATTATCTACTAGTTTAGTTCCCTTTACCGCATAGTTTCTCTAACTATCTTTGTAGTCTCTAGCGAAATAACCCTATTTTCTACAATTTATATAAGCTCCTTCTTTAAACCATTTTTCTTATTATAGAGTCTGCCTAAATATCTTCTACTACTAAGATCCCTAGTTTAGCCTCTGCTCTTTAAACCTTTAATTACTTAATCCTTATCCTCTAGGTTTCCATAGTCGTTTACTCCTATACTCTTTAGTACTACTTAGGTCTATTAGCTCTAGCCCGCCATTCTATAGTTTTTAACTTAGTTAATGCGTGCTTTACGCCTTATATAACTATAGAACTCTATCCTAACCTTTCTTAGCCTACTCCCTTTAGTAGATCCTATTGTCGATCTTAATTACTTAATTAATTAATTCCCTTAGGGTGTCCGCATCTTCTATTAGGATAATTACATCCTAGACTTTTACCTTAAGTCCCTATTTATACTATACTATAAGCGCCTTATTGTTCCATTTAACATATATAGCTAGCGTTTAAAACTATATTATATACTTAATTACTAAGGTTCGTTATACCAGGTTTTAAAGCTTTTTTTTTACTATAGTGGTTGCTTCTAGGTCCCTAAATATCTATATAAATTGTTTCGCGAATTCTCCCCAACTTAAGAACATAAATTTAACCTCTAGGTTTATAGTCGTCTTCCGTTCTCTTATATCTTAGTAAGGTAAAGTTTAAACCACTTAAGTACTCTTCCTATTAGAAATAATCCCGTATAGACTACTTGGTCCATTAACATAGCAAGCTTTACACCTTCCCGCATTACCTTAAAACGTATTTATACTAAAAACCCTTTAAGCTTTAACTTCTTACCTAAGAATCGCTTAACTGATGGTAACTTAACCTTTACTACCCTAATGCTATTAATTCGTTCCTTAAGTATCTGGTTATTATCTGTTAATTAATTAACTATTTTCTATAGTTAACCTACTATAATTAGCTGCGAATCTATATCCTATATGCTAGTGTCTCTACTTATTCCTAGGGTGGTTACTACTATTAATGGCGTTATAACTAGTGCTTTTAGTAGCATATTATTCGACTTCTATTAATATTATAACTAGATAGTAAATGTATAATAAAGCCTTGTAGTAAAAACTACGGTGGACTTATTAATAGGCTAAGTATATAGGTAAATAAGAAAGTTAACAACGTAATAATAACTAGTAAAGTGGTTGCCTAATAGATTAACTCTAATTATATTCTAAGATTTACTACAAAGAAGAGAACTATCTAGGTAGGGACTGTAGTCCTTTAAATACACAATACTGCGCCTAAGAAATACTAAGTACGTTAGTACGTTAAATAATCTAAGTATATAACGTTCTAATAGATCTTACAGATTTTATATTCCGAACTTATAACATAACTAGCTATATAACTTAGCTACCCCTTATCCTATAGCTTAATCGGCTCTAGCGCCCCCTGTACTATCTTAACTAACCTATTTATATCTCTTCTTAGTAGTCGTACTACTGCCAATATAAGGTCCGTAATAGCTTAGGCCACCTTTTTTATAGACAAATCTATTTATATAAGGGATATTAATGGGAGGAAAAATACTATTGGGTAGCTGCTTTAAAACTCCTATAAGAGAGTATCCTAATTACCTATCTTACCCTATCTGCCCTTTATACTATACTTTTATATTATTATAGATTGCTAGTAGATATTGTATACCTACCTACCCCTAACTTCTTACTACTTTATATATATATACGCGCTATCTATAGTCCTCCCGCTTATAGTATAATCCAGTTTTATTTTAATAACCCTTCTTAAAAAAGTAGTAGGATAAACTAGATATCTTATCCTAGAGCCCTAATATAGGTCCCCTATTTTCTATATTCTTATATCTAATAATATACTTAATTTAGTATTATACTAGCAATAGGGGTATACTAGGCCCTTATAGCTAAGTACCTATACCGCTAAAAATATTAGAATAAAGCTAGGGAGATCGTGGTAGAGGAAGATATAGTAAGTTTAGGCTATTAGGTAGTAAAGGGCGGGTAAATAAAAGGCTTATTTTAGGCCTTCCGCCTATAAGGTGTATATAGTTTAGTTACTATTATGGGAGGATACGACCTCTTTAAGATGGGGAGTTACAGTGCTATTAGTTAGTCAGTCAGTTAGTCAGTCAATTAACTAGTTAGTTAGTTATAATCCATTAGTAGAACAGTTTATAAAAAAGAAAGAAAAGAGTGTATTTCCGGTAACTGGTAGAGTTATAATATATATTGTCAGACCTTGCGCTACCCATACGGCGGTATGGGCTGTAGAGCTTATAAGGCATTCCAACCGGCAGCCCGTCCAGTCGCGAGACACTGCTGCTATCTTTTTAGTTTGCATGGCTGAGTGGGTTGGGTTTGGGCATAACAATGTGTCTCGCGACTACCTGGAGGTCAGTGTTCAATCCGGTGCGGGGTCGAATATTCACGAGTACGGGACAGCCTAAGCGACTGCACTCTCTGCAGTCAGTGCGGGGTATCGCACGTGCTTGCTGGAGGTCACCTTATGGAAAGCTTAATACGCTAGCTAGGGTGCTAGCGGGGACACCTCGCGATTGCAGCTAGGGTGCTGCGGGCAGCTCGCGCGCTGCGTGGCCAAGACCACCTGGCGAAAGGCCAGCCATTTGTCGCAGTCCAGGCGCCTGAGGACATGCGCCCTAGGAGGGGGTGCAGTTGTCATGCGATGCGCTACCCATACCTGCGGTATGGGCTGGAGAGCTTATAAGACATTCCAACCGGCAGCCGTCCAGTCGCGAGACACTGCTGCTACCTTTTTGGTGGTTTGTATGGTCGAGTGGGTTGGGCTTGGGCATAACATATATATTAGATGGAAGAAGGAAGGAAGCCAAAGGCTCTATAAATATAGGAAAATGCTAAGATAGTAGGCGACGTCCAATCTACACCACTATATACCTCCCCTACCAAGAACGTTGTCCCCTAACATTCTATACTATAGAAGAATAACTAAATAAAAGTATAGCAAAAGTAGAATAAGAAAAGGAAAGAATATCCCTAAAAGAACGCAGGTAACTATATCCTTAGCCTTCCTATAGAACTGTTCTATAGTGTTCTTCCATTACCCTAGCTAAGATCCAATCTTCCTACTAGTAGTAACTAGGACAGTAATAAACCAAAAACAATAACGGCAGCAGTAACAGCAGTAATAGTAGTAGTAGTAATAGTGGCATAAACAGTAATAAAAGCAGACAGTTAGCGTGGTAAAATAAAATAGAACAGTTGGCGGTAAAGCACTCAGCAGAAGAACTCGGTAATAGTTAGTAAGTAGTAGGATATCTAGCAGCAGAACTTTTGGTAGCAGAAATCTTAGTAGCGGCAGACAGTTAATAGCAGTTGGTTAGTAGCAGTTAGTTAGAAACAGTTAGTTAGGGGCAGTTAGTTAAAACGGTAGAATAAAACAGTCAGAATAGCAGCCGGAATAGTTAGAATAGCAATAGTAGCAGTAGCAGCAGTAACAGAACGGTCGGTAGCAGTCGGTCAAGATAGTAGGGATAAAATAGCCAGACGGAATAGCGGTAGCAACGGCAACGGTAGGGCAGCCAATCAAGATAGTAGAGACTTTGGCTGTTTAATATTAAGACTCTGCATCTAGCTCTGCATCAGTCCCTATATCTAGCTATATATCTGGCTGCGCATCTAACTGTGTATTAGTAGCTCTGTATTACATATTCTACATCCGTGTCTACGTCTATATCTGCATACGTGTCTACATGCGTACCTATACGCCTACTTTAACTACTGGCCGAAAACTATCTGATTGATTAGTAACGACGTGCTATAACTAATCGTTTGGTCGTTTAATTAGGGTAAAAAGTCAGCCTAATTAAAAGCTCTAATTGTCCTGATTTAAATGCAGAAACAGCGTTTAGCTAATCTAGACTTAATAAGGCCCTAGCTTAACTTAAGGTATCTTCTACTATATATACAACTAAGGTTTATATCTATAGACAATTAACCAAAACTTCCGTATAGATATATATTCGGTCAAGGCTTCGCATCTACCATTTAATTAAGGCTTCGTATATATAGGCGTCCAGTTAAGCTGCCGTACTATTGTTCAATCAAGGCTCTGCATCTATATACTCTATATCTGTAGACTCCGTATATAACTCCGTATAAGACTCCATATAAAGCTCCGCATCTATATCTATAGGAAAGATCGTTCTAGTTAACTAATCTATAAGCGTTAAGACGGGCAGCAATCAATTAATTAGGGGGTGGGCAGTTAAGGGAAGAAGCTCTCGCAGACGCTCTAAAACGTTAATTAACTATACATCCGGCGTTCTTTTAGCTATATACTAATCTCCTAGTTAGGCCTAGTGCCTATATGCCTACATATCTGCTATTATAGGATCTTTAACTACTAATTAAAGACGTCTAACGGCGACGGTAACTGATTTAATTTAACTGTAACAATATATAATCGACTAGTATTTAAATAGGGTATTAGGTCGGCTCGACTAAAGGCTTTAATTTAACAACTTAACTTATATAGGCGGCGTTTAACTAATTAGGATTTAACTAAGGCTCTAGCTTAATTTAAGGTGTCTTTTACTACATGTACAACCTAGGGCCTATACCGTAGGTGTTTAGTTAAGTTCCTATATAGATGTCCGATCAAAGCTCCATATCTATAGATAATTAATTAAAGCTCTAGCTGTGTAGTCGGTCTATTAAAGCTTTATATCTATATAGTTAATTAATTAGAGCTCTGCATCCGTAGTTAATTAAGGCTCTTAATATCCACTAGACGTCTAATCTAGAGACCTATCCTAAGACTTCCTCCTTCGCAAGCACTAACGGCAGCTTCCTCTAAACCACTACTATAGGCCCGGCGCTTTTATAGGACGTCTTTTATAGCTACTTTTCTTCCCCTTCTGGGCTGCCTTTATTCTTAGCTTCTTTAGCGCATTCTTAGGCTTTTATAGCTGCTGCTATAGGCCCTAATCTTCTTCCGCCTTAAGAACCTTCCTTAAAGCCACCTTCTACTTTCAGTCCCTTATTGTTGTCCTATTAGCTTCTACGCTTTACCTAAGCTATTATCTATATCTTTAAGGTTATCTAGTAGTAGCTTCTTGGCTGTTATAACTACTTCTATTATATATCCCTTGCCCTTATATCTATAATATAGTCCTTCGTTAAGACAACCTTTAAGGAAAAGCATTAGCTTCTATACGTCTAATTCCTACTCCCCTTATAATACTTAATAAGGTCCTTTACTAGCTTAGTCCTATCTTTAGTCATATAAGGATACCTTAGGCTTAAGGTAGTTAGCTATGCCCTATATATAATCTCTTACAGAGCATCCTTGTCTTCTCTTATCCTGCAGTGCCTTTTTATATACTACTTTGCTATTTCCGCGGTACTTGTTTTCCAATATTATACTACTACCCTTATACAGGTCCCTTGCCGCGGTATCCGTTCTTATTATATAGCTAGCGCAGTACTAAATTTAGATAGCAGTAGCAGTTGTGCTGTAATTAGTTATCGTTTAATTAAGAAACAAGGTCGGCCCGGTCAAAGGCTCTAATTTAATAGCACTCAGCTGACTTAATTTAGTGACGTAATGTACTGGTATTAAGGCTCTGGCTTAACTTAATTCTTTAACTAGTCGTGGCTTCTATATAGTTATTTAATTAATCAAGGCTTCCGTACGGTCGTTTAATTAAGGCTCTATATCTAGCTTTGCGTCTAGCTCTATATCCATGCAATTAATTAAGGCTCTTAGTATCTGTTCTCGTTATATAGCTATATTATCAAATTCTAAGGGCAGTGTAGAGTTCTGCCGGCTCTATTACTAAATAAACTAATTAGGATTTTCTATCCCCAGGATAGAAAATCGCTATTAGCTTAGTAATAGGCGGTAAGCTAAATTAACATCTCTATAGTAGGTCGTCGTTAACGCGTTACTATTAAGAAAGTAAATAAGAAAGGAGCTTTAGGAAATATAGTAATTAAGCAGATAAATAGAAATCTTTTATACGTTACCTACGTCCCCCCCCCCACCTTAGAACTTAACTATCCCTTAGTTAAATATTCTATACCTACTGCGGAGCTCGCTGCGGAGCCTATAATAGGTTAATAGCTAACCTAGTTAAGCGTCCGTCTCCAAGACCACCTCTAAAGATTAGATAATTTATTCTTCTTCCTAGCTTTAGCTATCTTATCCGTAGGCTATAACCCAATCTAGATGTAATTTCCTGGTCGTGTATCTCCCGATTATATATTATTCTCCTATAGTAGAGCCTGCGGCTTAACGGCTGTCCTAGTTATATAGCTATCTTTAAGGGTCTATAAACGCTGCTAGCTAGGCGTTATTACTAAGTCCATAAGCCGTACTTAATAGTAGCCCTCCTAGTTCGTACGTAGTTTGTCACTATTCTTTAGCATTACTCTATTATAGAAAGTAGTAAGATCAGTTTATACTATAGGGGCGGCCTATTGCTACGTCTTTTCTTTACTTAGTCTACTTAGGTCTGTTCCTTAACATATATAGAGCTAGTCCTTAATATCCTTTAGCTGTCCTTTATTGCTAAGCCGCGGTAGTTTAGGTCTAGGTCGTTTGCGTATCCCTACTACTAGTCTTCCCTAATTAGATAGATATATAAATCCTTACTAAATAAGATCCTTTAAGCCTTAATACTTGTATTTAATAAAACGGTAACTTTCTCAAAATCTAGAACAGGTCTATTAGCCTTGTCCTTGCGTGTCTTACTAACCCTATACGTTCTACTACGGCTATCTAAAGGCAGTAGAATCCTGCGGATATTGGGAGTCCTATAGATATTAAGAGTTCTATAGAGGTTAAAAAGTCTTACAAATATTAAAGGTCTTACAGACATTAAGAGCCATTCTACCAGTCTTCGTATCCTTATGCTAGGCTTTAAATTATAGCCTAATCTATAGCGAGTAACTACTACTATATTAGAGCTCTTCCGTGTATACCTAGTCTAACTAGGTTAAGAAGTCTTCCTTCTCTCCTACGGTTAACCTTATCCCTTTAAACCAGCTGCTAATTACGGAATTATTTAACTAGCTAATAAAGGCTCTACTCCTTAAGGTCCATTTTTAGTGGACAATCTACGCCCTTATATAAACTAAGCCTATTCTTTACGGCCCTTTATAGCTGATAGAAGTTAAAGAACTCTTATTTATTAGGATTAGCTCCCGTCTTAGCTATAGTATATCTTTAATATTTAAGCGGAAGTCCTTTTATAAACCAATACCCTTACTAAGCGTCCCCTAGATTACCTACCTCCGTAACCCTTTAGAAGATTAGTGCAAACTGCCTATAGTACTTACGCACGCTAGGTGGGCTACTCCTATACTATAGTATATAGGCCTCTAAGAATTCTACTATTTCTATTTGTTAAAAGTAGTCGCTTCCTTAGTATTCTGCCTTAAGCTTTCTTATAAGCTCCGTCTAGTTACTAGCTATAAATTTAGGTAGGCTTTAGATCCACATCCCTATTTAGTAATCGCAGTACTCTAAAAGACCCTAGTGCTTTTTCTTGCTCGTAGCGTAATATCGGGCGTATAGTTATTTATACTGCTTAATAAACTATAATATATCCTATTTTATAAAGTATAGAGTTTTAATAGTTCCTGGGGCTAGCATAGGCTAGGTTATAATATAGATCCTATCTTAAGTCGTTAACTGCTAGTTATAGGGTAATATATCTAGAGCTTCCTTAGTGTTACGGCTTAAACAAATGCCTCTAAACCGAAGCTTGAACGAATGCTGTATTACAAGAATACTAAGCTAAAGAGAAGGAAAAGGGGTCGCCAGGACCGATGTAAATAAATATATAGGGTGAGCCGCCAAGGCGCTAGCTTTAGGCGGGCCAATTACAGGTCGGCAGAATATGGCAGAATTTGGCAGGTAACGTACGATAGCGCCGTTACATCACCCCCCTCTTTAAAAGAAAGCCTGCCCTTAGGCTTAGTTAGAAATAGGGTAGCACTAGGCTTATAAACGTAGGATTACAAAAATATAAGATAAGGAGATAAAGGGGACACGAGTCCGTCCTAACTAAGTACAAAGGGCGATTGTAGGCTAAGTGGAAGCACTAGGCCAGAAAGAGTAGCCGCTAAAAGTCTTAGCACGGATCTAACTAATTAGATAACTTTAACCGGCGGTTAAAGTTCCTAGATATCTGAAATTTTACGGTACTGGCAGAAAACGACAGAATATAGCAGAATTTGGCAGACAGCTGTATTAGGGCTTTAGGGCATTTTTGTCCCTATATTCTTCCGGTAACTTATCGTCTTTATTATACCAGCATTCTATCTATTCGTCTAGGTACTTTAGGGGTCCAGGCGTATTAGGGTATTAATTATAGAATTCTTTAAGCTTCTAGGGGTAGCCTATAAAGTTCCACATAGGGTACCAGGTTGGGTTAGGATCGTAGCCCTTCTATTAGATACGGTATTTTAGCGCTCCCCATACTATCTTATAGGCCAGTATTTCGTTAACCTCCCATTTATTATCACCGTTTACTTAAACTAGTAGGGGAGGCTCGTTCTTTTATCCAGGCAATAGGTCGTTTATAGCTTTCCGTAACTTATCTGGCGAGAAGATAGGGTAAACCCTAATTAAGTCTGGGAGCTTTATCTTGTACGAGTTGCCTATTTTCTTAAGAATCTTATATAGTCCTGCTATCTGGTAGTCTAGCTTACAGCTAGGTCGTTTGGTCCTCTAATTTCTTATTATAACCTAGACTATATCGCCAGAGGCAAAATCGGGCTCTTAACAGTGTTTGTTCACCTACTGTTCTATTAACCTCTAAGCTTTTTCTAGGTTCTCGTGGGCTACCGTCTAGACCTCCTCTAATTGTTTGGCGTACTATTAGGCCTTAGCATAGAATAGCTTCTCTTATACAGTCTAGGGTTCTTCTAGCCTTTTTTAGTTAAAGCTTATACAGGGCAAGTATCCCATTTTTAGCTAAATTAGGGCAAACCCTATAGAGTTATAGGGTAGGGTTACTTGCGCGTAGTCCATTAAGGGTAGTAGTTTAGACCAGTTGTCCTAGAAATAGTTAACAAAGGGCCTAAGCCTCTAGTCTAGGTACTAATTTACGATCTCTATCTAACTATCTATCTGGGGGTAATAAGCCATAGAAAGCTTTAGCTTAATGCCTAGGATCCAGGTAAACTTATTCTAGAAGGCCGATATAAACTATAGCCTATAATCGGACACAATAGTATCTAGTAGTCTGTAGATTCGGTAGACGTAATGGATATATAGCCGGGCTGCCTCTTTAGCATTAATGTTTTTATAACATAGAATTAAGAACGGGCGTTTACTAAAGCGGTTAACTATAACTATAACTATATCATATCCGTCACGGTCCCTAGATAGTTTATAAAAGTCTATAGAGATATACTGCTAAGGGCGCTCTAGTATTGGGAGTGGCTTAAATAGTCCTAGGGTCTTATCCCGTGGGATTATAGCTTTCCGGCAGTCTTCGCAGTTCCATATATATTAATTAATATCCGCAACTATTCTTAGCTAGTAATAGCGGCAGTTAATAATTTTACGGGTCTTATTCTTACTAGGGTATACTATAGAGACTTAGCAATAAGCTTCGCGGATTAGTTTAGTCCGTAGATTATTAACGTTAGGGACTATAAGCCGCTCCTAGTATAGGAGCAATCCTTCCTCCGTTTTAAAATCGGGGTCTCCTTTTACAGCTTATTTACAGAGGGCCCTTAAGGCGTCAGCCGTGCGGTTTACAGTTAGGAGGCGGTTAATTAGCCCTATTAGCTTATCTAAGGACTCCTCTATTAGTGCTAGCTCGTTTTACTAGGAGTCTAGCTCCTTAAGGATCCGTGGGTCAAGCTGTTCTGGATAAAAGAGGGCGCGCGTCCGATATTGGGTCTTTAGCTTATCCTAGGGTCCTATATCTTATTTTCTTCGGGTTAGGGCATTAGTCTTAGAGTTTTACTTGCTAGAACGATATATAATCGTAAAGAAGAATTAGGAGAGTATTTCGGCCTACCGGGCTTATCGCCCTATAAGCTGCTTTATAGTTATAAAGTACTTTAGGGCTTTGTAATCTATATATATCTTAATCCGGGAGTTCGTACCTTTAAGCTCTGCGCGCTATTGGAAGAGTAATTAAATAATAGCTAGTATTTCTTTGTTGTATACTTTATAGTTATACTTAGCCGGGTCCATTATCTTTAAAAAGAAAGCCACAGGGTACCATTCACTGTCTAGATATAACTATAATAGGATTCCCGCTATAACCCTATTAGAGGCGTCTGTTTTTAGTATTAATTTAAGGTCCGGGTTATAGTAACAAAGGATTAGGGAAGAGATAAGCCAATCCTTTACCTCTTTAAAGGCCTCTATGCAGCTATTGTTAAAGACAAAAGGCGTACCCTTTCTGGTTAGTCATATAAGAGGTTTTGCTATAATTCCGTAGTCACGGATAAACCGGCGGTAGAAATTATAAAAACTAAGAAAGGACTAGATTCCTTTTACTATATAAGGGGGCTTCTAGTTACGGATTGCCTCTACCTTCTTAGGGTCGACCTTAATTCCTTCCATAGTTACGATAAACCCGAGGTATTTTATACATTTTACCCCAAACTCGTATTTCTTAATATTGACTTATAAGCCCGCGTTCCGTAGTCTCTCTAGGACCTTTTTAACATAAACTTAATGCTTAAGTTCGTTATCTAAGTATATAAGAATATCGTCTAGGTATACCGTACAGAATTTATTAAGGTAATTAAAAAGAACGTCATTTATATACCTTTAGTACGTAGCCGGTCCGTTTATTAGTCTAAAAGGAAGAACTTTATATTTATAGGAACCATAGCGGGTACGGAACGTTGTTAAATCTTTAGATGTAGGGTTTATCCGGATTCGGTGGAAAGCTTAGCAAATATTAAGTTTGGTAAAAATCTTTGCCTAGCTTAGACGTGTAAGGGTTTTGTTAATTAAAGGAATAAAATACCGGTCCTTTTAAGTAATAGCGTTTAGCTTCTAATAGTTAATACAAAAATAAAGGCCTCTATTAGGCTTTTTTACGAATAGGATAGGGGAAGCAAAAGGGGCTTAACTTGGCTCGATAAACCCTTTATCCAGGTTATTAATTAAGTACTACTTTATTACTTTTAGCTTATCCATCAATTAATAGTAGAGGGGGCTATAGCCTAGCAAGTTATTAGCCTCTAATTAAATCTTATAATCATATATTTAGTAGGGGGGTAACTTATCTAAGGCCGCCTTTAAGAATGCATCCTTATAGCCTGTATAAATAGTAGAAAGGAGGCGTTTAACTAGTTCCTTATTAGTTTCCTTATCTAGCCTTTCCTCTCTATTATTAATAATTCGGTTAATCTTATATAGGCTCATTATAAAGACCTTATTGTCCTTTTAGTATATATTAAAGTGGAATACTACAGCGCTAATTGCGGCAATGTCTATAGTAGGGGGGTTGACTAATAATAGGGGCGTATATAACTTTAGGGACTTCCAGGGTACTGGCGTTATTATTACTCCTTTTAGCTCCTATTGCATCTTTCGGAGGTTATCCCTTATATCCTATTAATACGTTCTTTTCCATAACGGTTAGATCTATACAATTTAGACGTTATTTACGTCATTATCTGTCCCGCTTCCGTATATAGAGTCCTCTTTAAATATAGCGCTTTAGGAGAGTATCTTTATTAGTATAGAGTTCTTTCCAGCTTTGCGGCGGGCGTTCTCTTAGGTAAAGGCTAGGTTACGGGCCCGGACATCCTACTGGTAGGTAGGGTTAGCCCTTACGACTAGTGTCTTACGGTTAGTTCGGATCTCCCTAATAAAGGAGGGCAACCTTAGTCTATCCTCCGGCTAGATAAACCGTCTTTTTTATACGTTTAACCAAATATTAAAATAGGACATCCATTTTCGTTTAAGGATTATATTGTGGGACCCTAGGTCTAGGATGCAAAAGGGGATACCGTATTAGCGTTATCCGTTAAGAGCGATATATAACTTTAAGACGTGGGTAACGGGCTAACTGGCTTGGCTGTTATAGCCCTTTACCTAGACAGGCTTCTCTAGTTAGATAGCTTCTGTATTTAGAAACTTAGCAACATTATTCGCATAGGCAGTATTTATAAAGGCAAAGCTATTTGCTTTAGTGTTAATAAGGGCGGTTATATTAACTCTATATCCATTTTAAGATACTATACATAGAACCGTAAAATGCTTTCCACCCATTAACTAACTAAGATTAATCTCTTTAAGATCAATAGGGTACCCTAGGGGGGAGTCTTTCCCTAGGGTTCTTCTTTTCTTAACTTATCGGACGTTTCTCCTTCCTCTATTTCCTTAATCTTACCTATATCCTTTAGCTCCAGGCAGGATGAGGTAAAGTAACCTTACTTATTACAGTTAAAGCACGTAGCCGAGGTAGGGTTAATTAGAGTATTACGGCGAATACTAGTTAATGGCGTAGTATGTGGCTAGTCGGGCGAGGCTTGCCAGTACGTAGTTATAACCGCCTTTAGTATAAGAGTAGTCGTAACTTATCTTCCTGCTCTAGCTCCTATAGGTATAGCTAGCGAGTTCCGATTGTTATAGAGTTACTTCTACTAATTAGGGCGGGCGTTAATCCGCTTTAGTTCTAAGTCTAATAATAGGCAATAAGCTACAAGTCTTTCGTGGGTTGGTAGGTTATCTAAGGTTACAGCAATCTTTTCTTATAGCCGGATTGTTAGCTTATTATATAGGTCTAATTAGTAGTTCTTAAGGGGAACCTAGCCTTCTCCTATAAGGTGTAGGAATTAAGTCTAGAATTTAGTAAAGGGTTAGTTCGGTTTTATTATTAGGTAATTATAGTTATAACGGGCATCCTGTACTTTATTCGGGTTAACGTAGATAGCCGCTAGGTGCTGTATTATCTCGTTAACAGATATAAATTAGATAGGGGAGTTATCCTTAAACTTGGCTTAAAGGTACCGTTAGGCGTCCCCAGTAGTTTAACTAAAGAGGTAAAGTATTTTGGCTTCTTTAGAAAGGAAATAGTTATAGTTAACGCGGAGCTTTCCTCATACTTAAATCCTCTAATTTTTAAAGGTAGGGTCTATCCCGTTAGACAGTAGTAGGGGGTCAGGGAGCTTAACGGACTTTAATTACTTCGTTATTATATCCGTACTCCCTAGTATATCGCATTTAGTAGAGTGAATAGGTCGGCTAGGGCTTTAAGAAGGGGAAGCCGGGCTATTTTATAGGGCCGCAAGGCTTTCTAGGATCTCTTATAGGGTCTCTTATATATTTCTTGCTTTAAGACGATCGGCTTCCTAGCTAGCTGCGAGGGCGCGAATCTGCTCGCGTATGTCTACAATATTATCATTGTCTTCAATTTCTGATCCCAATTGGATCTCAGGTTCCTCTCGGGTAGAGGCAGCTCTCTTAAATAAGCTTGCTTTAGGTGCCATCATTAGCTTCCCAAGGTTTATTAGTATCGTACGCTTTAGTTTTAATTCCGGGGGTATAGGTCTAGTCCTATCTGGCTTATGAGGTGGGATATTATCTAGGCCTTCCCAGGCAATGTAGAGTTGTTTTGGTGTCTAAGTATAGCACATCGATGCGTCGTTGCAGACGAAGTTTCTTTGGGGTGGGATATTATCTAGGCCTTCCCAGGCAAGGTAGGGAGAGCTTAGTATAATGTCACGGCTCGAACAAATGCCTCTAAACCGAAGCTTGAACGAATGCTATATTACGAGGATACTAAGCTAAAGAGAAGGAAAAGGGGTCGCCAGGACCGATGTAAACAAATATGTAGGGTGAGCCGCCAAGGCGCTAGCTTTAGGCGGGCCAATCGCAGGTCGGCAGAATATGGCAGAATTTGGCAGGTAACGTGCGATAGCGCCGTTACACATGCGGTGGCTGCGTGCACGCGGTGGCCGAGGCTTCTAAACCAATAGGTTTTTAGCTCCCTTGCTACTTAACTTTACCTTCCCAGCTCCGAGTCTTTAGCTTTGGCTATACCTATTATTCCCTAAGCTCTGGAGTTGTAATAGTTGGATAACCTGATTAATATACCTATACTGGTGGCATGGGCTTGGGCGAATTTGCCGAACTTCTCCCGTAGAAGTCAGGCTACAAGGAACTTCGCATCATCATCAGCCCATCTTACGCCATCTTCATGTTCCCAAAAGTACGTGGTAAGCAGTTCAGTAAGCTAATACAATCCATGTGGATAAAAACAATTGTTCTAAGCCCGGCTATCTCTCGAATGATAGGAGAACCGGATTCACGGCTGCTCGTCAATTCGAGGGATGATGGCGTGCGAGCAGGAGCCGCACCTGTCCAACAACGCGTTTCAATGCGATTGCTTCTATTTCGCAATTGGCTTAGTAATCCTAAGTTTCGAGTCTGCCAGTTATTGGGGTTTGTATTCGATCACGTATCTCAATATAACGGTCCTTTTTCTAGTTTCTTTATTCAACTACTCTTTTCCAATTTGAAGAAAAAGCCAACACCTGAACTCTATCTTACCTGTGCCGGTTACCAGTTTGAAGACTTAGAGCATATGGCATACCAAAAATGAACCAGCTATACCTCGGAAACGACGTCGACATTGAGGACCCAGAGTGCCGTCCACTTCTCAGTCCCTCATCCTCGTCCTCAACCAAAACTGCAGGCACCGGTTCGCCATATAACCATGAGTCTATTCCAGAGACTGAGATCGTGCGGTCTGTTGAGCACGACGTCCTTCCAGAGACAGCGACCTACGGCCGGAACCTTACTTGGGGAAGCGCATATATCCTTATTATATCTCGAGTAATTGGCAGTGGAATATTTGCAACTCCCGGCTTAATCGCGAAATCTGTGGGTAGTGTAGGCCTTACACTTCTACTATGGATTGTGGGCGCCGCTATTTCAGCATGTGCCCTTGCAGTATCGCTAGAGTACGGATGCATGCTACCACGCTCGGGTGGAGAGAAAGTTTACCTTGAATTCACGTATCGCCATCCACGCTACCTTACCTCAACGCTAATAGCAGTTCAAGCTGTGCTACTCGGGTTTACGGCAAGCAACTGCATTATTTTCGGAGAATACGTTCTATTTGCTTTCAACGCCGAACCCACGGAATTCGCTCAGAAAGCTCTGGCAGTGTGGGCCTTCTCACCTTTATCACAATCGTACACGGATGCTTCCTAAAGACTGGAATCATGATACAAAATATACTCGGCTGGATCAAGGTAGTTCTATGCGCCTTTATGGGCCTCACTGGTCTCTACGTTGTGGTTTTAGGCCTCAGAACGGATCCGGATCTCCAGCAAACACCGATATCTTCCACTGGGATAAAATATGGAAAAACTCTAATTGGAGCTGGGGGATTTTATCAACCGCTCTTTTCAAAGTCCTTTACTCTTATGCCGGCTTAAACAATGTTAACAATGTACTCAACGAAGTCAAGCACCCCGTTCGGACGCTGAAAACAGTCGCACCTGCGGCTTTGGTTACGGCATGCTGTCTATATCTGCTTGTGAACATTGCGTACTTTATCGTGGTACCGATAGATGAACTAAAAGACAGTGGCGAGCTGATTGCTGCGCTCTTCTTTGAGAAGACATTCGGAGCAGGATTTGGAAAGACTGTATTGCCTCTCGCAATTGCTATCTCGGCAGCAGGAAACGTTATGGTTGTTACATATGCTCTGGTACGTCTAATGGCCTCGGCAGCTTGCAAATATGCGCTAACGCAGCTTCCCCAACTTTTGTGAAGGCTCGAGTCAATCAGGAAATCGCTCGCCAGGGCTTTCTCCCGTGTTCTCGTATTTTGGCTTCATCGCATCCTTTTAATGCTCCATTAGGAGGTCTCATCGTACACTACATTCCATCTTTGCTTGTCATCACTCTCCCCCCGCCCGGAGACGTATATACATTCATTCTCGATGTTGAAGGATATCCCGGGCAGTTCTTTGCCCTAGCAAGCTCACTAGGCCTCTTGCTGCTCAGATATAAGCGACCAGAGTTGGAAAGGCCTTTCAAGGCTTGGTTACCTGCTGTATTCTTAAGAATACTTTTGTGCTTGGCGCTCATTGCGGCTCCATTCTTCCCTCCGAAAGGATGGCAAGGCGATGTACACTTCTTCTATGCTACCTACGCAATTGTGGGCATTGGAATGCACGCCTCTACTTTCTCAATACTCTAAGGAACATATGCTAACCTTCTGCAGCATCATTTTTGCCGTACTTTATTGGTACGTTTGGACAGTTGCACTCCCTCGCTGGCGGGGATATACCCTCGAAGAGGAACTAGAAGTCCTATCTGATGGAACGAGTATAACCAAACTTGTACATTCCACCCCATCATAAAAACGCTTTATATCGGAATTGATACATTGGGTGACGCCCTTCAACGGTGTAACAATTAAGCAAGTAGCAAACGCGTATTTTTCCCATGGTATTTTATTACAGTTCTCGATCTTTAAACCTTAACATGTCTTTCTTTCAGCTATTGCCTTAACCAACTCTCATTTTCCATAAATATCTACCATCTCTTGCCTTATGGTCACCACGTCATCAGTTCCCTATGAACCAAGATCTCCGATTAAACCTTGTCGATTCCAGTCATATTAGCGATTGATTGTTAATCTGAAATGGGCAATCCCCTCTTTCAGCCTAATCAATAACTCCGAGAGTGAAGGAAACAGCCAACGGATTAGTCTACGCCAATAGAGTTATTTACGCTCAACCAATTGTCGGGATGCGCATTTCTCAGCATCGTATACCTTTATATTGCCCATAATATCTCCGAATTGCGTGATGGAGAATCTGACAAATTACCCCGCGTCGGCCACCTACGACGGTATATAGGAACATGGAAGCCACATACAACGAAACGCTAACACATCACAGTAGATAAAGTACCTCAATCCACTTAGTTTCTCCATATACCCATACGATGGCGTCAGCAGCAGTATCATCCACTTCAGGCCATGGGCCTGCATTCCAAGACAAGCCAGTCCCTGTCCTCCAAAGCTCTACAACTAAAAATATCGGCCCGCAGAATGTAAGAACGACTCTCAATTACTACAAGGATCCAGGTAATGGCTCTACGCCGGAGCCAAGCTACGTCGGTCGTCCAGAAACCTATGAGCGACCCGTTGAAACGGTCAATGTCACCATCACAGATATCAGCGGCAACGAGGATAAGTATTCGCTCGACGGAAATGGTTTCCAGATATACCCCCACGTCAGTGAAGAGAAGGGCTTCCTAGACGACGAGAAGATCAAGCGGGAATACTACCCAGAGACCGAGCAATTGCTGAAAGACGCGTGAGTCCCTCCACAACTCCTCACCTCTTCCTTAGACTGCTTCCTCTCCCCAAATAAACTTGCACTGACCAAGATCCCTCCAGTACCGGCGCCACCCGTATCTTCATCTTCGACCACACGATCCGCCGCGCGACCGCCGACTCGCGCGTAACTCCACAGTCCCTCCGCGGCCCCGTCCGCCGCGTGCACATTGACCAGTCCTACACCGCCGCCGCCAACCGTGTGTCATACCACCTCCCCGACCTCGCCCCTGCACTCCTGCAGTCCCGTTACCAAATCATCAACGTCTGGCGGCCCATCCGCCGCGTGCACCGCGACCCCCTAGCCATCGCTGACGCGCACTCGGTCCCAGACTCAGACCTCGTTCCCGTCAAGCTAATCTATCCGGACCGCGAGGGTGAGACGTATACGGTGCGGCCGAATCCGGCGCATCGTTGGTTCTATAAGGCGGGGCTAGGGCCGGAGGAGGTGATTTTAATTAAGTGCTTTGATAGCGAGACGGATGGGAGGGCGAGGAGGGTGCCGCATAGTGCGTTTGAGATTCCGGGAACGGGAGAAGAGGTGGAAGGGAGGGAGAGCATTGAAGTGCGGGCTTTGGTGTTTTATTAGGCCAAGACAATGGAACGAGAGGAAAACTATGAACGTCTGAAGGTTGATGGGTGTGAGTGGTGAGATAGCTTGCTAGGTAATGCGTGATTTGTTTAATTGGCTAATTTACCATTCGCTACACTTTCCCCCTGCTACCTAATATGCAAGCACACTATATATCGGTTTCTTCTTCTCGTGGTCGCTTTTGGGTGGAGCCTTATGCAGGTGTGCGAGGAAGACATGGTTGGTAGGTGGTGATTGAAAAGGAGCTTTAGATGAGATACGCGTCGATGCGTATACAATAACTTTTCCCAAAATCCCGCACGGACGTTTCTTGTATATAAAACACATGCTCGGCGCTTCTTGGTTAACGCCCACCATAGTAGAAAATCAATAAAGAACTTTTTCAACACTGGAGCTTTCATTACATTCTATTCCTACCTATTCTTACCACGGGTGATTATATTGATTATAAACATGTAATCATAATCAAAAGATTGATTATGATTATGATTAGTTAGATTATATAGTAATCATAACTTATCCCTTAACCCGTTTGGGCGAGCAGAGGAGTAGGCCCGTGCGCGAACACCAAAACCAGAACAACGCGTATCTACATAGAATTCAACCATTAAACACACCACCACCCGCAAAATACCGTTCTGCAGGAACGATGACTGTTAGAGACTTCATATCGAGCGATTTAACTCTAAACATTGAGCTTTCATATTAATTTGCAATAAAGTTAAAAGCTTTGTATTCCTAAGTACGGGTGGGTTCTTATCGATAACCTGTGTGCCCATTTTAACGGGTTAAGGGATATAACTAATAGAATAGTTATATGCATCCCTAGATCCCAGCAATCAACTATTTGTAAGCTTCCCAATGCCTCTTATTTCTTAGAGGACATATGCTCCAATTCGATGCCACCCAATTAGTAATCTTTGCTCACGTTTTTCCCACGAAGAATATTCCATCGTTCTAAGTCCGCCAAACGAATTAACCACGACGCTAGCCAAAACCACTACAACCTTCCTATTAGATCAACCAGTGATCTATTTGGACCGGCGCGGCGTGGATCTGAGGTCAGATCCAATCCACTTCCTCAATATTTGATTTGGCGCCAGGATCGCCGCGGCGCTCCATTGCAAATATATACTATTTATAGTAAGTCTTAGCATATAGTTGGTGGTGATGCAGAGCGATAGAGGAAGTTTAAACTTACCAAAATCGTCGTTAAATTGACTCCTAACTCTCCTTAGTGCCTTCCTCTAGAGCCTTATCCTCATTAATAACTTCTACCTCTATAGGATCTTCCTAAAAGCCCTCAATAGCAGCAAACTCTTGCTCAAAGCCCTCACCCCAAGTCTCCTCAACTGGTGGTGGTGGTTACGGTAGCTTCTTAACAGCTGCCTAAGTAGCTGCAGCCTCTGCTGGTAATACAATTGGAGCTTAAGGCTCTCCCTCTATTCCACCAACTTCTTAATTATTAAATGTTCCTTTCTGTGGAGGCCCGTACGAGTACCAAAGACACTTATTTACCTTAACTATATCTATTCGCAATCGTGAGTGACGATCCTCTAGTAGAATCTTATAGCTACTAAATAGCCGCTCGCACTCATCTAATATAGAAGGCATTGTAAGAATATTAAGGGCAAAGCGAGTAAGATTAGGCCGGCTTTTGGAGCGATTAATCCAGTATTATATAACGTTAAAGTGTTTACTCTCGCTAATAGCCTCGTAATTGGTTTCTAAATATTCTTATAAATGATCCTTTAGTAGTAGTTAAGAGGGCTTAAATTAAGAGACTTTTAGATATTTATAAGCTTGGGTAAAGGTATAGATCTTCTTACTTTATAACTCTGGAGAAGCTCTTTTAGATAGATTTAAGGATATAGAAACGTAGTTACCTTTATATTCTAGCTAAAGCTCTTTTACTAGAGCCTTAACTATAGTAAGCCATTTATCTTTCTAAGCTTTATCCTCCCATTACTGCTCAAACCATAACATTTTAAGCGTTGGATTAAGGACGATTACTGCATAGTAAGCTGCAGACTCGTTAGCTTTCTTATAGTACTTCTTACACTTTAACTAAGCTGCCTCTAAGCAACCAGCTAAGTACTTATAACTCTATAACTCTATATAATTAACCTTTTACGTCTCCGTAGAGAGCTTAAGAAACTTCTGCTTAGTAGAATTAAGCTAGTTTAAGAGCTAATTAAGTGTTTAGAAGTGGTTAGTAAGCTTAGTAGAGTTGCCTTCTACTATAAGTATAGCCTTATAGAAAGTCTCTAAATAATTATATAGATGCTTAAGCTCCTTCTAGTAGTAACTTTAGTGTATATTGTCCTTTAAGAGAGGCTTTAAGCCGGAGGAGGGAGTATAGTCGTGGTAGAACTGTTAGATATGTCCTTTATAATTTAGAAAGCGAGTAATAGCCATAAAGAGAGAGTTCTATTGTGTTTAATTATTTTAAATAAGCTTATAGAAAGTTAGTATATTTAAGAGTTAAATTAAATATTGCGACCGGTAGAGATTCCCTACGTAATTCTCCACCGGTGAATAGAAAATCCAAAACTAAGCTAATTAAACCCTTAACTTGTGACGTTAGAGGGAAAATTAAAGCTTAGATCTTAACACTAAATACCTAGATAAGATCTTATTACTTACTTCTAAGCTATTAAATTTAGCTAATAAACCTCCTAATCAAATCCTCCTAAAGACGCCGTGACGCTAGGGTGTTTGCCTAATAAAATGGACGATATTATGAAGTAATCTAACTGCTCCGCGCTTTTGCCAAAGCTTCTCTACCTTATTAAAATTAAGGTTGCGATAGGCAGTAGCTAGTGCCTTATAAATCTTTTCTAAATCCTTTCCTATAATAAAGGCTTAGGCGTAGAGGTTAGTAATATAGCTAAAGCACCGTAGTTAACGGGCCTTCCGTTTCTTTACTAATATATTTAGATAGAGAGCTTAAAGGATTGCGTTAATACACGTATTGTTTAACTCTGCATTATTGGCCATAAAATACCTAATATTTCCACTAATATTGTACTCCGTAAACAAAGCAATTAGTACAGCTACTTGGTTCTTACTACTATACTTACTAAGCACCTTTTAAAGGCCTAAAACAGCTTGCCGACGCCTTCCTCTCCTGTTAATAAAATGAGCAACTATACTAAGAACTGTATACGCATTTGGTGACGTCCATAAGTTAAAGGATATTAATATCGCACTTTAAGCTTCCTTAAGCTCTCCCCTTAATTGCGCCTTCTGATTTTTATACTCTTTTATTACCTAACCACAAATTATATTTGCTGCCTTTGGAAGCAACTTCTTAAGGCCTAGGTATAGGAAGTTAAGAAGCTAATGGAAATACTCGTTTTTAAATTAGAAGAAGGCAATATGGTAGTAAACAATCCACCAAATTAGAAGCTGTTTGAAGCTCTTAAAGTTGCGATTAAGTTCAAGCGATTACTATCCTAAATACTCCTCAATCGTCAGCTGATTTAACTTAAGAGGAGGCCTCTCTTTAAGCTCGCCAGTGGATCTATCCATATTATAGTCGTCTTGTAGATAATCTAAAGCTATACACCTTCCTTTTAACACATACATTAGCTTTTGCCTTCGGCTCTGCTTCTTATAAAGCCAGTAGTAGAAGAAGGTTGTAGATTCGATGGATCCTTTTAAGATAATATCCTCACCCCACTTCTATATTGGTGAGGTTCTTTGCTTAGTGGCCTTCGGCTTCTTTGTTAAAGCTTTATATCGAATATATTGCTTACTATAGAGCTTAAACTCGTTAAAATCGCTCGAATCGTCGGCCTTTGGATTGATGGATTTTGGGGCAAGGATAACGTCGTCGGTGGGCGCGCCTGATCGCGAAGGAAACACCTGCTGCATCGCGATTAAAGATGTCAAAAAGTTGATATAGATGAAGGTAAGCAGCAACAGTGGCAGGAGCATACTTGGAGCCCCTAAATTCTATGGCAACTACTCGTATTCTAGGTGGTTGAGTCATTATAGAAGCATCCGATTGGCTTCCTCGTACGCTTTGACAACTTACCGCTCCTTCCTCCTCAGCCTCCTCCTCGAATTGAGTATAGATCCGGCGCTCCAAGCGCTCCACGGCCTCAAATCCACGCCACGCCAGCTGCAAAATCACCGGATCCACAGCCAATGCAGAGAGGCGCCAGCCGGCCGCTCCAAATAGGCGCCGGTCCAAATAGATCACTGGCCGGGGATGCTGGTACCAATGATTTAGGTCCAGTATCCCAGAAAAACCTGTCTGAGGCGGGCATCGTAACTCTTTCGATAAGTAAGGAGGTAAAGGTAGATACTTACATTTAAAAAACGGTTAGATTATTCGCCCTTCGGCAGGCTTCCAGTAGGAATATAGCATACATGCCAGCGCAGTGAGTCGCAATCGGTGGTAAAAATTGGCGTTTGCCAGTAACCTCGAGGATCCGTATAGAACTACAATTACGCGAAGGTAATGGTGATCGGGGCGACTGTTTTATCAATGAACGGTACTTGGTAGGACTGTTTGATGATCGGCACGGAGACACCTTTCCACTCGAATCGGGAGGTTTCAAAGATGCCATGGAAGACTGGATACATTAGTCCCGCCATCGCCATTGTTCGAACCGTTAACGCAGACATGACTAGAAGGGGTAGCGCCCACAAGGCACGACGGAGTCTGCTTTCGTGCTTTCCTAGACCTTGTGTCAGGTTAAAGGGCATTGTCGCGAGCAAGGAGCGGTGTGGTGGAGGGAGGAACTCTAGAAGTTCTGCTCCTATGTACATGTCGGATAGCAAGTCGACGAGGTAGTCGCCCATCTGCGATACAAAGTATTGGACCATGATCCTCTCGGCCACTGACTTCAGGGCGTGGGCTCGCGTCAAATCATTCGAAGTCTTCAAGATGGCGGAAATCCGCTGATCCAGCCTTGCTTGAAATCCACTCAAGCTCCTTTTGATCCGGTCGTACGTTGGTCCAGCACCTTTGGTCTCCTCCAGTAGCAGGTAAATCTGGTTGGCAGGAGCTGCTGCGCTTTCGATCGCTGCGTTTCCCCCTTGACCAGCGTTGGGCGTCATTTTATGAACGCTGTCTCCCAGAGGTCGTCAAATGCTACTGCTCGGTTTGGCATGACCCCAAAATCCAGCGACGCTTCCGCATACTTTTCGGCCTCTTCTTTGGGGTACTGGCGTGGACGTTTACCGTATCCGTATCGCTTGTCGTACTTCTTCGTCAGGAAGAAGACATGCTTATCTTTACCGCGGACGATCAGACTTGATTGGTACAGCAAAACTCGCGAAGCAATGTGGCGTGCAGCGGATGCAGCCGAGCCGGATGTTATCCCAAAGGCTGACCGTAAAGCCGTATTCAGCGAATACCAATGCTTATACAGCATCGCTGAAGGTGTTGACGGACTGGAGCTCAGATGTTGCGATATCACGCTTAGCAAGGAGATACCGTCTGCGCCAGCAGTGATCTTCTTGGACTGGGTTAATTCTGGAGCTCCGTGGCGGAGCCGTCTTTGGATTGGAGTGGATCCTATTAATTTAATTGGTTGGATGGAGTGGATTTGAAGCTGCGGAGCTCTTGGAGCTCTAATTCTCTAACCCAATTTGGTAGGTATTATATAAGGATAGAGCCAATTAGCGATGTTAATAATAAGATCCGATTTTAATTAGGTATACGAGCTATATAATCTAAAAACTCTAGTGTATATAAGTGTAGTTCCTCCTGCCCCCATTGTCATCGTTATTATCATCGTCGTCGCTTTAATTAATTTATCTTTATCTTCTTACTGCCACCATAGATCGATATTTATTAACTTAATCGCCCCCTACGTCCGATGACGTAATTCTTACGCCTAAGAGCTTTAACCTAAAAGCTAATAAGTTAAAAACGTTTAATAAGTTTAAGCTTTATGGAAAGCAATATATTTGGTATAAAGCTCTTACTAAAGCTCTAAAGCATACCAAGCAATAATCCTTATATATTTGGAAGTGGGGTAAGGATATCTAGTTAAAATCCTCCACGGACCAGCAAACGTTCTTCTACTACTATATTTATAAGCGATTAAAGTATAAGTAAGAGCTCTGCGTGGTATCATTAGGAAGATTAACGGCTATAGATTACCTTATAAAAGATCACTAATTAGATAAAGCAATGGGCGAGATTCTCTCCAAAAAGAAGGAGCTAGATTAGCTGACAATTAAGTAATATCCAGAGGCTAGATCGCTTGATCTAAATCGCAACTTTAAAGGCTTTAAGGCTCTCCTAATTTGATAGATTATTTATTACTATATTGCCTTCTTCTAATTTAAAAACGCCTACTTCCGATAGCTCTTATTTTATCTCTACCCTAGGCTCTAAAAGTTTCTTCTATAAGTAGGGAAGACAATTTACGGATAGGTTATATAATCGTTTAAATAGCGGAAGGAGTTATTAAGGAAAGAGCTTAAAAGCGCCCGTAGTATAATATTAATTTCCTTTAATCTATAGACGTCACCAAATGCGCACGCGATTATTGGGGTAGTGGGCTATTTTGTTAACAAAGACGGCAGGCGTCGCCACGTTATTCTTAGGCTTCGTGAAATTATAGGTAAGCATACTAGTGAGAATATAGTGGGCGTCCTTATAGATCTATTTCGCGACTATAGGATTGTAGGTAATATTAGGTATTTTATAGCTAATAATGCGGAGTTAAACAATATGTGTATTAACGTAATCCTTTATGCACTATATCTAAATATATCAGCAAAGCTTCGCAAAGGACGCCAACTACGTTACTTTGGCTATATTACAAACCTTTATGCCCAGGCCTTTATTATTAGAAGTAATACGGAGGGAGTTTATAAGGAATTAGTAAGGGCTTATCGCGAGATAGACTTTAAGAAGGTTAAGGAGTTATAGAAAAAGTGCGGAGCTATTAGATTGCTTTATAACCTTGTATAATACATTTGTATAACTCCTTAGCGTTATAGTTTCTTTTGGAGGATTAAAATAGGAGGCCTATTAGCAGAATTTAATGGCTTAGAGGTAAGTAAGGAATCTTATATAGAGCTTTAGTGTTAAGATTTAGCAGTAGCTTGGTATTGGATTTTATTTTATCCGGAGGAAAATTAACCAAATTGCCTCTTATATACTTATACTAACTACCTACTAGCTTATTTAAAATAACCAGATGCGTTAAAACTTATTATTCTTGGCTATATTATACTTTCTAAACTATAAGGAACGTATTATAAAGTTCTGTAGTAGCTACTACCTAGTAGTAAGTATAAAGTAGCTTTCTAAGGATAATCTACTTTAAGAGCACTATTGGAAACAACTTAAACACCTATATAATTACCTAGAAACGTTTTATAAGGCTACTATAATAGTAGAAGGCAAGTATACTGGCCTTACTAATTACTTCTAAACCCTAAACTGGCTTTTACTTAAGCTTAAAAGAACTAAGTATAGGTTTATTAAGCTCTTAAAGCAATTAAAGAAGAAGGCTGAGGCGTAAGGTTATTACTACTTAGCCGCCTGCGTAGAGGCTGCCTGGTAAAAGTATAAGAAGTATTACATTAAGGCTAATAATATAGGAGCTTACTATATAGCAATTGTTCTTAACCTAACGCTTAAGATGCAGTGGTTTTATAACTAATAGGCGTAGTATAAAGAGAAGGCGGCTTAAATCTTAAAAGCGGAGGAGGTAGTAAGAGAGCTCTGGCTCGAATATAAAGGCAAAAGCTTTCTACCACCACCCTCATCTACGCCAGTAACTCTACAGCCGCTAGTTATAAGAGAGAAGATCTATACCTCCGCCCGAGCTTATAAGCGCCTTAAGACGACTTACCCTAAATATAACGGCCTAATGTTAATTAATCGCTTTAAAGAATATCTTACTACTAACTATGTACTTCTTACCGAGAACTAATACTTTAACGTTATATAATACTAGTAGGATCGCTATGAGAGCTAGCCGGATTTCGCCCGATTTGTACTTAATATATTAGCCGTGCCTCCTATAAGCAATAAATGCGAATAACTCTTTAGCAGCTATAAGATTCTTCTTAAAAACCGGCGCTCCCGATTATAAATGGATATTATTAAGGTAAATAAGGTTCTTCGGCATGCGTATAGGCCACCGCTAAAGGGTACATTTAATAATAAGGAAGTAGATGACTTGGTAGAAGAGCCTTGTAAAAGGGTGTCCCTTAAAGAAGCGGCAAAGGCCTAGCTTGCTACTGCGGTTGCCGCAGAGGCCTCTAATTAGGTAGAAGACGACGTAATTAATAAGGAGGAAGAGGAGCTAGATGAGCAATATGCGGCTATTAAGATTAACTACGAGACTAAGGTTATTAGTAAGGAGTAATATAGGTAGCTTTTAGTCAGTTATTCTACATCTACTCTTCCTTTTACAACACTATGCCGATGCTAAGCCTTTCTATTTTTAGTATATAAATGTACTGGAGCTCCAAGGAGCTCTTGGAGTCAAACAATTTACTAGCTGGATGGAGTGGATTTAAGCTCAGATCCACTCCACTCCAGTCCAAGAAGATCACTATGCGCCAGCGATTATGTCGCCTGAGTACTGCGACCCGCCATCGCAATGGACCGTGATTCCGTAGGGATCCTAATCGATTTTCGATACATTTTTGTGAAGTAAACTTTTGATTTATCCCAGATGTGATCATATAGTATCCTGAGGACAAGTTGGTGGTCTAGGAACACGAATCCGTAACCGAACCCATGTAGTCATGTTATTCGGCCGGGCGGGTCGCCATTCAAACTAGAATGCACCGTACATCTTCCCAACAAGACCAGGTGAATCATCCTTGGCATGGATATAGTTCCCATCCTCCCAATGATCTGGCACTGGTGGCGAATTTTGTCCCTGCGGTAGTTTGCTCCAGCTGTTATTAACCATGCTCGGACCGTCCAAGCCAGTTGTAGTATAAGGACGCGAGGTCTTTTGATCTAAGCAATAGAACTAGCAGCCATGAAAGTAGAAAAGCGGTTGGAAATTGACATAACTGATACGTCCTACCTGCACCTAATCCCGCACTGCCGCATTCGTCAACCAGGACATGTGCTCGAAAGAATTTAGACTGCGATTCGTGATTCGTTCGCTTCGGTTTCGCACCACCTGCACATCATCCTTCAGCCGTCACCTTGTGGCAGTGAACTCCCAGCAAATAGGAATCAACCTCTAAAAGACGAAGGATCGAAGTCGGGGCTGCTTATATGCAAGTGCTCGCTGTTGTGAACCCCGTCCAGCACCGTTGCTGCCTAATCCGGTGTGCTAGAGTGCGTTTGACACAGCAGCCTTAGCTTACATGCAACCAATTGCAATGGAGATAAAGCTGCCGCCTATCTCCTCTTAACTTTACGGATAAGTATAAAAGGTTCGATTGTTTTCTCGGCTTAAACACCATCTTCCAATAGTTCAATTGAGTGCTTTCATCTCCTCCGCGTTCTCCTACTACTAGTTCCCCCCCCAATAGATCCTTAGACGAGCTTATCAGACGCTTCACCATGGGAGCTACCAAAGAAATCGCCCTTCAAAGCGACGAGGCGCGCAAAGCTGCCTTCGAGGAATTCAAGCAGCACTGCTCAGGTCAACGCACCAGCACCACCCTGTCCGTCATCGAGGGCCTCCGCAAGACGCACCCGGACCACCACGTAACGGCCGTCCTGCGTACGTCGTGCTCGCTGCTCGAGTACGCGGCAGCGGGCAAAGCGACGGCAACTTTCGACGGCAACGGCGAGGGCTTCGACGTCTTGCGCGGCTGGAAGTCGGTCGGCGAGGGCCTCGAGAAGCGCGACCACCCGGGCCGGCTGCAGGACTCTGTGAACTTCGGACGGTACGCGTACACGTGGGAGGGGCGCGAGTTCGTCGTGTACGAGGTGGAGTGGACGGAGCTGCTGCGGCCGCCGACGCAGCTGTATTGCGTGCTCGCGGCGCGGACCGGGGCCAACGTCGCGACGGGGGACTCCCACTGCGCGGACACGGACGCGCTGCTGCTGGCGGCGGGGAAGTGGACGTCGCAGCTGCACGACGAGATCTACGTCTTCGACGACGGGTACTGGGCCAAGAACCGCGAGCTGTGGACGGTGGTGCAGGGCTCGTCGTGGGACGAGGTCATCCTCGACCCGGACATGAAGACACAACTCATCGAGGATGTGCAGGGATTCTTCGACAGCCAGGCCATGTACAAGGAGCTCGCCGTGCCGTGGAAGCGCGGCATCATCTTCCACGGCGTCCCCGGGAACGGCAAGACCATCTCGATCAAGGCGCTCATGAGCTCGCTGTACGCGCGCCCGTATGCGATCCCTTCGCTCTATGTCAAGAGCTTTGAGACGTGCAAGGGGCCGCAGTACTCGATCCGCTCGATTTTCTCGCAGGCCCGCCAGTCCGCGCCGTGTCTGCTCATCTTCGAGGATCTGGACAGCCTGGTCACTGACAAGACGCGCAGCTACTTCCTAAATGAAGTCGACGGGCTGGAGTCAAACGACGGCATCTTGATGATCGGGTCGACGAACCACTTGGACCGCCTCGATCCGGCTATTTCGAAGCGGCCGAGCCGGTTTGATCGCAAGTATCACTTCAAGCTGCCCGGAGAGCAGGAGCGCGCGGCGTATGCGGCGTTCTGGAAGAAGAAGCTGGCGAAGAACCACAAGATTGAGTTTCCGATGGAGCTGTGCTCGATCATTGGAGAGTTGACGGAGGGTTTTAGCTTCGCGTATTTGAAGGAGCTGTTTGTCATGGCGCTCTTGACTGTGGCTAGAGGAGGGCCAGTACCAGAAGAAGAGGTTGTGGAACCTGTGGGGCCTGTGGAGAAAGCTGCATGGGTCATGGACGCGGAGCCGGCTGCTGGAAATGAGAAGGTCGATATGAATGGGGGTGAAAACGAGGCAACAGAGGCTAAGAAAGTAGAAGTCCCGGTTAAGAAGCGGACGATGCCAGAGGTGGAGATTCCAGAGGAACTCCGTGAGAACGTGTTGCTGAAGGTGATCAAGCATCAGATCAGGACGCTGTTGGATGAGATGGACAACACGAAAGAGGATGATTGGCCAAGCGAGAGAGAGAAGCCGGTTCGTGGGGTTAGACCCTGCCGTATGGGCCCACTTTCCCTTATGTAACTACTTCTTGTGCTCATCTGGATTTTTAAGCACAATATATATTTATGTTAATTATCTACACCCCCTAGATGGGCTCTATATTGGCGTATAAGCACAAGTCGTGATTATTATAATTATTCTACCCCGCACCCCCTCCTCCCTTCCCTCCCCTTGTCTTCACCTCCTCCTAGAGACTCGTTTTATGGATTCGGTCTAAGGTAATATCAAAAGCCATATACACACCTTCTCTCCCTCTCCCCCTCTCTTCTCTCCCTCCGTCCCTGCCTCTGCCCCTGCCTCCCTACCTACTGCTCCCCTACTCTCTACATTATATGGCTAAATCTAACGTATAAATGGGTGGGACGAAATATAGCTAGATATATAAGACGCGAATATAAAGAGGGGTAGAGGGAAGAGAAAGAATAGAAAGGGAGGCACAATCTAGAGATAGAGGCGGAGTTGAAGGTATTGAGGTAATGGAGGTGGTGGCGGAGGTGATGACGGAGATGGTGATAGAGGGGGTTACGGAGCGAGCCCTTGAGATGAGGTGGCTAGATAGATTGGTAGACTAATTAATCTTTGGTAAATATATGCTATTAACATGTGATATAGATTTATAACTCATATAATTATTAGATATAAAAAGGATATCTATTTTTCATTAAGAGAGGCTCAAAAAAACCTAAATCAAACACAAATCGTGACTATATTGATACCTTAATCGGGTGCCAAAATGAGACTTCCGATTTGAGCACAAATCGGATCAATAACGCGATTGCTAGATGGAAGGTAGTTAACAAGAATAATTTATATCGGATTATTCCATTTATTCCATGACTAAAGTTCTCGAGTACCGTATTTTGGCGTTTTGGAGGCGCACGTGGTCTTGCTGTGCCCCCCCCCCCTTAATTGGAGCCAAGCTCGGGTGTGGGGAAGCTTCGATAACAAGGGTGAAAACGACTTGCTCATGCGGCACAGTAACTCGCAACTTTCCATCCCGTCCACCATAACTGGAGCCAGAATTTGCCTCATACTATGGCGATTTAATAAACAACTAACGGCTTGCAAGGCTTACCCTTGCGCCTCAGGCCAATTGAACCTCTTGAGGCCCTGTAGAATGGCTTGCTGTAACGCCCTATGACCGTCGGGCCAGCCATACCGGGTGGGTGCAGGTACACGGGCACAGGTAGGTCGAGATAACGCCACCATGTACTTTTCTCGTTTCTCACTCTTTTGCCGTGAGCGACCTTCTCTTTCCTGCTCTAGCTTCGGGGTATCCAGATGCAATTTCATCTGCTGCAGTTCCTGCATCCGCGCGCTGCGAGACTGTATATCAATCTCTTTCCTCTTCTCTCCTCTCCTCTCCTCTCCTTTTCTCTCCTTTTCTCTCCTCTATGGTTTCACCAACACCTCGTCCAGCCTCGTGAAAGCTCATCTCACTCTTGCTCTTTGTTGCGCAATCAATTGCCCGCATCGCTATGCGTCGGCAAGGCCTCGCGTGGTGGCGTCCCCTCGTCATAGCCTCGTGCCTGACTGTCGCGACATGCACCAATTGCTGTATATTCCCTTCTCCAACCTCCACCTTTAAGTATATGCAACTAAGGACCTCTGCAGACTACCCCAACGGCGATCTCTCTCCATCGAACAACGACCAGCCATGCAGCACGCAGAAAGGCGCCTCCTGCTGCCCACTCAACTGGCAATGTCTCGACAATGGCCTTTGCTACTATCCTCCAGACAACTACTACGGGCGCTATGGCTGCACTGACCAATCATGGAAAAGCCCATACTGTCCCTCCGGGCTTTGCACAAATGGTTCGTCTTGTCACCCTCGATTGCGCCACCATTAAAGTTGCATGGAGCTCACAGCGAATCCGAGCAGATCTCATAGCGGCCGGCGACGAAGCCATCGTCCAATGCAGCAACAAGGACAACAAATGGTGCTGCGATGGCGACCGCATTCACGTGAAGTGCTGCTCGAACGACAGCCTCACCTACTTCGACCTGCCGGACGGCAACGTCTTCGCGACCATCGGCAGCGGCTCGACCCCGACCACCGCACCGGTCGTGAACACCTTCGACTCGCACCCCTCCTCCACCGCCAAGTCTTCGGCCGCCAAGTCCTCCGCAGCCCATTCCTCTGCCGCGCCCTCCACCGTAACCGCCGATGCCGCCACCCCCTCCTCATCCGCCCAATCCACCTCCGCAGCCCACGACTCAACCGCCCCTCCCACCTCCTCCGCCGCCGCCTACATAACCATCCGCACATCCCTCACAACGGGCTCGAGCGGCGCCATCGCCACCGTCTACATAACCTCAGCCATCACCCCGACCGCCACCCCAACCCCCGGCCCGCGCCCCTCGCACACCGACCTCATCGTCGGCTGCGCCGTCGGGATCCCCCTCGGACTCGCCCTGCTCGGCCTCCTCGCCTTCCTCCTCCGTCACCGCCGCCGCAACTCCCCGCCATCCGACCCCAACGACCCCAACGACGCCGTCTACGCCGGGACCTTCAAAGCGCCGCACCGGGCGCAGGCGCAGCTACCGCCGGAGCTGGGCGGCGAGCCGATTGGGGCGGGGAGGCCGATTAGCGTGCTGAAGGGGCGGGCGGAGCTGGAGGGGACGCCGCGGAGTGTGGCGGCGTCGTCGTCGTCGTCG